>OGMP01000656.1_pt1 | contig 33957 bp, 29 predicted proteins | sample 1573261 | NCBI WGS metagenome assembly OGMP01 (sample SAMEA2581878, study PRJEB24529) | metagenome | biome: Human gut stool | place: China | collected 2011 | reverse complement strand
ATGCGAAGCATCGGCAAAATCCGTTACTGGAACGAGGTACGAGTGAACAGTAACAGAAAATTGTATGAGATTGTATGAGATGTGCGAAAAAAATTGAATATTTATCAGGGAGACGATATAATAGAATGCGGAGGAAACAAAGCATGTCATTTACGCATCTGCACGTCCATACAGAGTACAGCCTTTTGGACGGTTCAAATAAGATAAAAGAATATGTTTCAAGAGTCAAAGAACTCGGGATGAACAGCGCCGCCATCACAGATCATGGTGTGATGTACGGCGTGATTGATTTTTATAAGGCAGCAAGGGCAGCCGGAATCAAGCCGATCTTAGGCTGTGAGGTATATGTAGCACCTGGATCGAGATTTGACAGGGAGCTTTCCCATGGAGATGACCGTTATTATCATCTGGTACTTTTAGCAGAGAATAACAAAGGTTACCAGAACCTGATGAAGATTGTTTCCAAAGGATTTGTGGAAGGATATTACTACAAACCACGTGTGGATATGGAAGTTTTAGAAACTTATCATGAGGGAATCATTGCATTAAGTGCCTGTCTTGCCGGTGAGGTGCAGCGCTATCTGGTACGTGGGCTTTATGAGGAAGCAAAAGAGACTGCATACAAATATGAAAAATGTTTTGGAAAAGGCAACTTCTTTTTAGAACTGCAGGATCATGGAATACCGGAACAAAAGACAGTCAATGCAGGTCTGATGCGGATGAGCCAGGAGACAGGTATTGAACTGGTGGCGACGAACGACGTGCATTATACTTATGCCGAGGATGCCGAGCCGCATGATATTTTACTCTGTCTGCAGACCGGAAAAAAACTGTCTGATGAAAACCGCATGCGTTATGAGGGCGGGCAGTATTTTGTGAAATCTGAGGAGGAGATGCGCGCGCTGTTTCCGTATGCGGCACAGGCGATTGACAACACACAGAAGATCGCGGACCGCTGCAATGTGGAGATTGAATTTGGAGTGACCAAGCTGCCACATTTTGATGTGCCGGAGGGGTATGATTCGTGGACTTACCTGAACAAACTCTGTCATGAGGGGCTGGTAAGACGTTACCCGGACAAGCATGAGGAGCTTTTGCCGAAGCTTGACTATGAGCTATCTGTCATCCAGAAGATGGGGTACGTCGATTATTTCCTGATCGTATGGGATTTTATCAACTATGCGAGAACGCACGGTATTCCGGTTGGCCCTGGAAGGGGAAGTGCGGCGGGAAGCCTTGTGTCTTATACAACGGGTATTACCAATATTGATCCGATCCGTTATAACCTGCTGTTTGAGCGGTTCTTAAATCCGGAACGTGTGACCATGCCGGATATCGATATTGACTTCTGCTATGAGAGACGAAGTGAAGTCATTGATTACGTTATTGAAAAATACGGAAAAGACTGTGTAACGCAGATCGTTACCTTCGGTACGTTAGCGGCGCGCGGTGTCATCCGTGATGTCGGACGTGTCATGGATCTGCCGTATAATTTCTGTGATACGATTGCAAAAAATATTCCAAACGAACTCAATATCACGATCGACAAAGCACTCATAATGAACCCGGAACTGCGTTCCATGTATGAGTCGGATGAGACGGTAAAAAGACTGATCGACATGGCGAAAAGACTAGAAGGTCTGCCGCGCCATACCTCCATGCATGCCGCCGGAGTCGTAATCTCCCAGAAGGCGATGGACGAATATGTGCCTCTGTCGAGAAGTTCCGATGGCACGATCACAACACAGTTTGTCATGACTACGATCGAGGAACTCGGACTTTTAAAAATGGATTTCCTTGGACTGCGTACCTTAACTGTCATCAGTGATGCAGTCAAACTTGTGGAAAAAAATCATGGAATAAAAATTGATGTGGATAACATCGATTATGATGATAAAAAAGTATTAGACTCGATCGGAACCGGAAAATGTGATGGTATCTTCCAGTTAGAAAGTGCGGGTATGAAAAACTTCATGAAGGAGTTAAAACCGCAGAGTTTAGAGGATGTTATCGCCGGCATTTCCCTTTACCGTCCGGGACCGATGGATTTTATCCCGAAATATATCAAGGGAAAAAATGAACCGGAGAGTGTAACCTATGTCTGCAAGGAATTAGAGCCGATCTTAGAGCCGACCTATGGCTGTATCGTCTATCAGGAACAGGTTATGCAGATCGTACAGAACCTTGCCGGTTATACAATGGGACAGGCTGATAACATCCGCCGCGCCATGAGTAAAAAGAAACAGTACGTCATCGACGCGGAGCGTCAGAACTTTGTCTATGGCAATGAAGAGCAGGGCATCAAAGGCTGTATCGCAAACGGAATCAGCGAGCAGGCGGCAAACCAGATCTACGATTCCATGGTCGATTTTGCCAAATATGCATTTAACAAATCCCACGCGGCAGCTTATGCGGTGGTTGCTTATCAGACGGCGTATTTAAAATATTATTATCCGGTTGAATTTATGGCGGCGCTCATGACGTCTGTGATCGACAATACAAGAAAAGTTGCAGAGTACATTTATTCCTGCCGCCAGATGGGAATTAAGGTACTTTCCCCTGACATTAATGAGGGAGAAGGACGCTTTTTGGCAACAAAAGATGGGATCCGCTACGGCATGTACGCAATCAAGAGCATCGGCAGACAGGTTATTGATATCATTTTAGCTGAAAGAGAAGCGAACGGAAAATATACCACGCTCTCTGATTTCTTAAGCCGTGTGGCGGGGCGTGAGGTCAATAAGCGCGCAGTCGAAAACCTGATCAAAGCAGGAGCCTGTGACGGGTTAGACGGCAACAGGCAGCAGATGCTTTTAGTATATAATACGCTGATTGATAACCTGAATCAGGAAAAGAAAAATTCGCTTGCCGGGCAGATGTCTTTGTTTGACCTTGTCTCAGAGGAAGAAAAAAAGGCGTATGAAGTCCGGTTCCCGAATGTGGAGGAGTACACCAAGGAGATCAAACTTGGTTTTGAGAAGGAAGTTCTTGGCATTTATTTAAGCGGACATCCGTTGGAGGAATATGAGGAAAAATGGCGCAAAAATATCAGCGCCGTGACAGCAGATTTTATGCTGGATGAAGAAACGAATGCCGTAAAGATCAAAGATAACCAGAGTGTTGTCATTGGGGGCATCATCACTGAAAAGACCATCAAATACACCAAGCAGAACAAAGCGATGGCATTCATCACGGTCGAGGATCTGTTTGGAACGGTGGAAGTTATTATTTTTCCGCGCGATTACGAGAAATACAGCCGTTATTTGAACGAGGATGAAAAAGTCTTTGTCGCCGGACATGCCAATGTCGAGGAAGATAAAAACGGAAAACTGATCTGTGAAAAAATCTATTCCTTTGACGACACCAAACGGGAGCTGTGGCTTCAGTTTGCGACAAAAGAATCATATGAGGAAAAGGAAAAAGAACTGTATTCCCGGCTCTATGGTACGGACGGAAATGATGAGATTGTGATCTATATTGCCTCGCCGCGTGCCATGAAAAGATTAGGCCAAAATTACAATATTCATATCAATCCGGAGCTTGTCGGTAACTTGACGGAATTTTTGGGCGAAAAAAATGTAAAAATTGTTGAAAAGAGCATTGAAAAGAAATAATAAAGAGATTAGAATAATAAAGATTAGAAAAATGGGTATATTATTTTAGGAGGGAACGATAAATGGCAAAAGAGATTAATACAATCGGTGTGCTGACAAGTGGTGGCGATGCGCCGGGAATGAACGCAGCCATTCGTGCAGTTGTAAGGGAAGCAATTGCAAAGGGAAAAAAGGTAAAAGGAATTAAGCGAGGTTACGCAGGACTTCTTCAGGAAGAGATCATTGATATGGAAGCAAAAGATGTTTCCGATATTATCCAGCGCGGTGGTACGATCTTACAGACAGCACGCTGTATGGAGTTTACAACAGCAGAAGGACAGCAGCGTGGTGCTGAGATCTGTAAGAAACATGGCATCGACGGAATCATTGTTATCGGTGGTGACGGTTCTTTCAAGGGAGCTCAGAAGCTTGCGGGACTTGGAATCAATACCATTGGTCTTCCGGGAACCATCGACCTTGATATTGCATGTACCGAGTACACGATTGGATTTGATACAGCAGTAAATACAGCAATGGAAGCAATCGACAAAGTTCGTGATACATCAACCTCCCATGAGCGTTGCAGTATCATCGAGGTTATGGGACGTGGCGCTGGTTATATCGCATTATGGTGCGGTATTGCAAACGGTGCTGAGGATATTTTACTTCCGGAAAAATATGACTATGACGAGCAGAAATTAGTCAACCACATCATCGAGAACCGTAAACGCGGTAAACAGCATCATATCATCGTAAATGCTGAGGGAATCGGACATTCTTCCAGTATGGCAAAGAGAATCGAAGCTGCAACCGGTATCGAGACACGTGCAACCATCTTAGGTCACATGCAGCGTGGTGGAAGCCCGACATGTAAAGATCGTGTATATGCGTCTACCATGGGTGCCTTAGCAGTAGACTTACTCTGCGAAGGAAAGACAAACCGTGTAGTTGGATACCGTCATGGTGATTTCGTTGATTATGATATCGACGAGGCACTTGCAATGAAAAAAGAGATTCCGGAATATCAGTACGAGATCAGCAAGAACCTTTCTCTGTAATCTGATTTTACATAGAATCATATATTTTTGCATTTTAGAGAGAAATCCGTTATACTTAGCGACAGGTATAACGGATTTTTTAGTGAGGGAAATTATGATTACAAGTACATCAAACCAGCAGATGAAAAATTTGACACTGCTCATGAAAAAAGCAAAAGCCAGAAATGAACAGGGTGTTTTTGTGGCAGAGGGAAGAAAAATGTTTTTAGAGGCCCCGGTGGAGTGGGTGAAACAGGTTTATGTTTCCGAGAGTTTTTATGGAACATGTACGCAGGGCAATATGCAGGATTGCATGGAATCCTGCACGCCAAAACATGGGGAAGAAAAACTGAACAGAAAAGTACTGGAGCGTTTGAATGAAACCGGCTATGAGATCGTCTCTGACAATGTGTTTAAAAGTGTTTCCGACACACAGACACCGCAGGGAATTCTCTGTGTGATAAAGAAACCGGAGTATGCATTAGAGGAAATGCTCAAAGGGGAACAGACACATCTTCTGATCTTAGAGAGCATCCAGGATCCGGGAAATCTCGGCACGATGGTGCGCACCGGTGAGGGGGCAGGCATCACGGGTGTGATCATGAACCAGACGACCGTGGATCTGTTTAATCCGAAAACAATCCGTTCCACGATGGGAAGCATTTATCGTGTTCCTTTTTTCGTCACGAAAGATCTTCCTGGGACGATTTCATCACTCAAAGAGCAGCAGGTCAATGTCTATGCGGCGCACCTTAAGGGTATGCTTTCCTATGATGAGCCGGACTATAAGAAAAAGACGGCGTTTCTCATCGGAAATGAGGGAAACGGATTGTCGGATGAGATCGCAGATTTAGCAGATACTTATATTAAGATTCCAATGCAGGGACAGGTGGAATCCTTAAATGCGGCAATCTCTGCATCACTTCTGATGTATGAGACGGGACGGCAGAGAAGACACTGATTAACGATAAAAATGGAGAGATAACAATTCATGAGAATCTGGTTTAAAATGATGAAGGGTACCCACCTGATCAAAGACATGACAGTGACAGACGAGTCAGATGATACGAGAACACACAAAATTTTCAAGGCGTTAGATGAGGTATGTTATGCATTTGACCTTGGAAAACCGATCTGGTTAGATGCGAATGTGGAAGAGTTTAAGAGGCATGCAAAGACACGTTTTACGCAGGATTGTTTTATTGAGCATGTGGATTTTGATTTTCTGGAGATGCATGTGATCGAGGAGGATTAAAGGGAGAACATCCCAATATGGAGGACATGTTGTATGGCGCTGGAAAATAAGCTTGGAATTAAAAGTTCCGCAGAACTCGCGCGTGAAGAGGAACGTATCAGTAAAAAGAAGGCAGTAGAACTGTTTGAAAATGGTATGCTCGAGAAACTTGAGGTGGGAAAGTTTCAAACGTTATGTGAGATTCATAAATATTTATTTGATGATATCTATGACTTTGCAGGAAAAATCCGAACCGTAAATTTATCAAAAGGTAATTTCAGATTTGCACCGCTTATGTATCTTGAAATAGCAATTAAAAATGTAGACAAAATGCCACAGAACACATTTGATGAGATTGTTGAAAAATATGTGGAAATGAACATTGTGCATCCGTTCCGTGAAGGAAATGGAAGAAGCATGCGCATCTGGCTGGATATGATGTTAAAAAAACAGATCGGACAGGTAGTAGACTGGAGTAAGATAGAAAAAGAAGACTATCTGATGGCGATGGAACGCAGTCCGATCAAAGATATTGAAATTAAATATATTTTAAAGGCAGCACTTACCGATCAGATTAATGACCTGGAAGTTTATATGAAAGGCATTGACCATAGTTATTATTATGAGGGATATGTCACGTATAAGACGGAAGAGTTGTAATATGGCTGGCCTATGAAAAAGGCAAGGGAGAGATCTCTTGCCTTTTGGTTATTTTTGATGGATTTAGAAATAAGAAAATAAATATATGCGTTAATATATGAAAATTTGGTGTTACATGTTACAATGGTAAGTAAATAAAATATAAAGGCGTAAAATAACAGATGGAGAAGGGGAATGTTAGCAAAATTAGAATTAAAATTAAAATGTGAAAAAGAATTGACATACCAGATGTCATCATTGTTTCATGGGGCACTTATGGAATTGCTGCCGGAGAAATATGCAGATTATCTGCATATTTCAAGCCTTCATCCATATGCACAGCATTTAGAATGCAGAGAGGGGAACTGGTACTGGGTAATTACAGGACTGAATAAAGAAGCAGTGAAGATTATTATACAGGATACGTTGTGGAAAATAGAATACATTCTGATAAAAAAACATGATCTTAAAGTTTTGATAGTGAAGAAAAATTATATGGAAACAACATATAAAGAATTAATGGATCATTTTTATGAGGATGATGGGAAAAGGTATATTCAGATTCATTTTCTATCTCCGACTGCATTTAAACAAAATGGAAGGTATCTTTTTTATCCGGATCTTCGCTGTGTTTTTCAGAGTCTGATGAATAAGTACGACAGTGCCACAGCAGAAAATACAATGCATGATGAAGATACACTCGAACAGATATGTGAGCATGCACAGGTGATCAGGTATGATCTGAAAAGTGTAAGTTTTTCTTTGGAGGGTGTCAGGATTCCATCCTTTATCGGAAAAATAACCATAAAGCTGCATGGCACAGATACAATGGCAAATTTTGTAAACATGCTGTTCGAGTTTGGAGAGTATTCCGGGGTAGGAATCAAAACTTCCCTCGGAATGGGATATATGAAAATCATAAACGAAGGGGGAAGAAAATGATAACGGACGATCAGATAAAATTAATGATTGGAAGTCTGCTTCATGACATAGGAAAAGTTGTGTATAGAAGTGGGGATGGAAGAAATCACAGTCAGAGTGGATATGAGTATCTGAAGAATGAAGCACATATTTCAGATGATGAAATTTTAAACTGTGTGAGATATCATCATGGAATGTATTTAAAGAACGCATCCTTAGCAGAAGACGATAAGGCATATGTTGTTTACTATGCAGACAATGTGGCAGCATTTTCGGATCGCAGAGAGGCGGAAGCAGGAGAAGGCGGATTTGATAAAGCGATGCCGTTAGAGAGTGTATTTAATATTTTAAATGGAAATCACGGACAAAGTCATTATGCCATGCAGGTTTTAAATCCGAAGAATGGTATTAATTATCCGACAGAAGATGAAATATCTATGGATGAACATTTTTATCAGTCCGTCATTCAAAATATTACAGATAATTTACAGGGTATCACATTAGACGAAGAATACATCAATTCCCTGCTGGCTGTGCTTGAGGCAAATCTGACATACATTCCATCTTCTACTTCAAAAAAGGAGCTTGCAGATATTTCTTTGTATGACCACATGAAGATGACCGCAGCAGTTGCGTCATGCGTAATGCAGTTTCTGACTGCGAAAGGCGAAAAAAATTATAAGCAGAGCCTGTTTATCAAAGCAGAGAAATCTTATGACGAGGAAATGTTTTTACTGTATTCCATGGATATTTCCGGTATTCAGAGTTTTATCTATACGATAGGAGAAAAAGGTGCATTAAAAGGACTGCGTGCGAGAAGTTTTTACCTTGAAATTATGATGGAGCATATTGTGGATGAACTGTTAGAGAAGTTGTCACTTTCAAGGGCAAATTTAATTTATACAGGAGGAGGACACTGCTATTTGCTTTTAGCGAATACGGATGATACCCGTGATATTTTAGAGCACTATGAAAAAAGTCTGAATCACTGGATGATGGAACATTTTGATACAGCGTTATATGTTGCCTGCGGATATGCGAAAGCAAATGCCAATGCGTTAAGAAATATGCCGAAGGGAAGTTATTCCGATCTGTATCTTACGATATCTAAGATGATTTCTGAGAAAAAATCGAATCGGTATAATGCAGATATGATCCGGAATCTGAATAGCAGAAAACATGAAGGAGAGCGGGAATGTAAAGTGTGCCGCAGGATAGCCCGCCTTACAGATGATAAATGTCAGGTATGTCTGGCATTAGAAAAAATGTCAGGAAGTATTCTGTATGAAAATTATTTTACTGTCATGAGTGAACCGGATAAAGATGCGCTGCCACTTCCGGAAAACAGGTACTTAGCAGCAGATACAAAAGAAAGTCTGTTAAAACGGATGGAATCAGAAAATTATGTCCGGTGTTATACGAAAAATGAAATTTATACCGGGAAACATGTTACTACAAAATTGTGGGTTGGAGATTATACGACAGGTGACACGTTTGAAAAACTGGCAGAACAGGCAGAAGGTGTGGAAAGAATTGGAATCCTTCGTGCGGATGTGGATAACCTTGGAACGACTTTTGTTTATGGACTGCAGAGACCAGACGGAGATGACAAATATGTAACGCTTTCGAGAACATCTACATTGTCACGACAGTTGTCTTTATTTTTTAAATGTTATATCAATGAGATACTTCGGAAAGGAACAGCAGACAATTTTGGTGGAAGTGGGGAACGAAAAGCGGTAATTGTATATTCTGGTGGAGATGATGTGTTTTTAGCCGGAGCGTGGAATGATGTGATCGCAGCTTTTATGGATATCAGAAATGCGCTTGAAAAATTTACACAGGGAACGCTGACAATATCAGGAGGTGTTGGTATTTACGATGCGAAATATCCGCTGAATGTTATGGCAAAAGAAGTGGAAAGACTTGAAGACAGATCAAAACATGTGGAAGGAAAAAATGCAGTTACGCTGTTTGATGAAACACATGCTTATCCATGGAATGTATTTATACAAAATGTTGTTACAGAAAAGATAGGTGTGCTTAAGAATTATTTTGATCAGAATGATGAGCACGGTATGGGATTTTTATATCATCTCATGGAATTGTTAAGGGAAAGTGGGAACAACATCAATTTTGCAAGATATGTTTATCTGTTGTCGAGAATGGAACCACAGGAACATGAAAATAAAGAAAAACGGGCGGCTTACCGGAGTTTTTCAAGAAAGATGTACGAGTGGAGCGGGAAGGAACAGGATAGAAAAGAACTGATCACGGCAATCTATCTGTATGTATATCTGAATCGCAAAAGAGAGGAGCAGGATTAAATGAAATTGACAGAAGAAAATTATGTGGGGATTGCAGAACAGGCAATCAAGGAACTGTGCAGTGAAAAAGACCAGAAAGGGAGACTGGTTGGTCCGGTAACAACATCCAAGATCAGAAATCTGCTTGCCATGACATCCGATATTTATAATGATGTGGTCAATAGTCAGAGTGACAAACTGAATGCGGAAATAATTGGACGGATCAACTATATGAAGATTCGTTTTATCTATGAAGCAGGGCGTGAACCGAAGGTAAAGAAACTGGTAGATAAAGCAAAAATTTTAGAGCACTTAGAAGAGATCAAAGGCAGCAGAGACCAGTATATTTTATTCAGCCGATATATGGAAGCCCTGGTTGCATATAGAAAATTTTATGGTGGACGTGATGAGTAGAGGGAGGATGAAATAATGTTTGCAAAGGTTAAAATCAGTGGGGTGTTAGAGACAGTAACGGGTTTACATATTGGCGGATCGAGCGCTTTTTCTGCAATTGGTGCAGTAGATTCTCCTGTCATCCGGGATGCAAGGACGAATATGCCGATGATTCCGGGTAGCAGTTTAAAAGGAAAATTAAGGACACTTCTGGCAAAAAAATATAATCAGACAGTAGCGAAAACACCGGATGAGGATGCGGTATGTCTGACAAGTCTGTTTGGAAGTGCGAAAAAAGGTCAGGTAAAGACTAGTAAAATCCTGTTTAACGATATGTTTCTTGAAAATATGGATGAATTAAAATATGCAGGGCTGACAGGTGGTGCAACAGAGGTTAAATTTGAAAACAGCATCCAAAGAACAACGGCAGTAGCGAACCCCAGACAGATCGAACGTGTGGTAAGAGGAGCAAAATTTCCGATGCAGTTGATTTATGAAGTGACGGATGAATCGGAAATGGTTCATGATTTTGAAATATTAAAAGACGGGTTTCAACTTTTAGAATATGATTATTTAGGCGGCAGTGGATCAAGAGGTTATGGACGTGTCAAGATCATGGATATCCATGTGGAACCTGTGATAGGGGAAGTGTCGGAAGATGTTTTGTCCCAGTGTCAGAAAATCATGAGTGCAGTGGAATAAAATAACTTTGCAGGATTGATTTTTGACTACAGAGAGAAAAGAAATGAGGCGGGACATGGAATATACGATCTATCAGTTAGAATTTAAAACGGGTGTTCATTTTGGTACCGGAATGTTAAATGAAAGTGCCTGCACGTTTAAGGCAGATCAGTTATTTTCAGCACTTTATATAGAAGCTTTAAAATTGAATCTGCAGCAGCAGTTTTATGATGCTGTGAAAAAAGGAAATCTGTTAATTTCAGATGCATTTCCATATATTGGACAGCAGTACATGATTCCAAAACCGATGATATATGTGGAACCGATAAACCGCGGGGAATCGAAGCAGAAAAAAGCATATAAAAAGATGAAGTTTATCCCGGTAGAATGTTTAAGTGATTTTTTGAGTGGAAAGATGGATCTGTCAAATGATCCGATGGAACATTATGGACATTATTTTCAGCAGACGATGGCAGCTGTCCGCACCGGGGAGGAGACTCTGCCGTACCGGGTTGGAACATTTTATTATGGAGAGGGATGTGGCCTGTATATCATTGCCGCGTATCAAAGCGAAAATGAAAAATGTCTTATGGAAAAACTGCTGACGGCATTATCTTATACAGGAATTGGCGGAAAAAAATCAGGTGGACTTGGTAAATTTCAATACGATGAGAAACAGATTCCAGGAAAACTTTTAGAGAGCCTGCAGAAAAAATCGGACAGATATATGTTATTGTCAGTTGCACTTCCGGCGGATGATGAGTTGGAAAATGCGCTGGAAAATGCATCCTATTTGTTAGAAAAAAGATCTGGATTTGTGGCATCTTCAGATTATGCAGAGGAGTGGAGAAAAAAGAAGGATCTTTATGTATTTACAGCAGGTTCCTGTTTTGTAAATTGTTTTGCCGGAGATATCTATGATGTGTCGGAAGGCGGAAAACATCCTGTGTATCGATATGCAAAGCCGATTTTTATGGGGGTATCATTATGAGGGATTATTTAAAACACTACCGGGTGAAAATATGTGTATTATCCCCAGTCTATATAGGTTCCGGTGAAAAAATAGGAAAAAAAGAGCACATCTATATGCCATGGAATCATCATGTGATCATACCGAATGTGGAGAAGATGTACATGGATCTGCAGAAAAAAGGACTCGGAAAAGAGTTTGCAGACTATATGATGGATGGGCGGCCGAAGGAACCTTCTCTATCCCAGTGGCTTGGACAGCATAAGATGCAGCGGGAAGATTATGAGAGATGGAAATTGTATGAGATGGATGCAGGGGAAGCATTTGTTTCACAGACAGCCAGACCAAAAGAGATTGAAGCCTTTGTGAAGGATGCATATGGTATGCCGTATGTTCCGGGCAGTACTTTAAAAGGCATGTTCCGCACGGCACTGATTGCAGATGAGATACAAAAATGTCCGGAAAAATATGAAAGAACAGGCAGGGAGATACAGTCTGCTTCCGCAGAACGCGCAAGCAGGAAACAATGCCTTGCAAGAGAGACAAAACGTTTAGAACAACAGATATTTTATACTTTAAACCGTGATGAAAAAAAGCCTGCAAATGCTGTTAATGATAATCTTTCCGGTCTGCATGTAGGTGACAGCCAGCCTGTCAGTGTGGATCAGCTGACATTAAGCCAGAAGATCGATGTTACACTAGACGGTACAGAAAAACCGCTGAATGTATTGCGGGAGACACTGATCCCCGGAACAGAGATTTGCTTTGATGTATCAATTGACACGACAATCTGCCCGTATCAGATGGAAGATATCATAGAAGCACTGAATATTTTCCAGAATATCTGTAACCAGTATTTTTATGCAAGATTCCACTGGGAGGCAAAGGAAAAAAATACAGTATGGTTAGGTGGAGGATGTGGTTTTCTTTCAAAGACGGTTTTATATCCATTGCTTGGCAGTAATGCAGTAAAAGTTGTGGATAATGTGTTTAAAAATACACTTGGAAAAAATTATGTTGTGCATAAACATACCAAAGACCTGCAGCTTAAACTGGCACCGCATGTCTGTAAGTGTACAAAGTATCAGGGAAAGCTGTATCATATGGGGATGGGGAGGATTGAATTTGAGGAAATATAATGATTTTGCTCCGATAGGCTTAAAATCAGGCTTTGAGAATGTTATACACCAGTTTGATATTGAGATTTCTCTCATTTGCGGGTTTGCCCCGCAAATGGGGGATAAAAGCCTTGTGTTTTGGGAGGTGTAGGGGACAGGATTGAGATAAGAGACCCCCGTAGAGGGGACGAGAACAACAAGTACAATTCTATCACGGTTCGTTGAAAAAATCATTGAGATAAGAGACCCCCGTAGAGGGGACGAGAACATAGTAGCTTTTTTTGTTGTGTTTTTCGCTGTACTCATTGAGATAAGAGACCCCCGTAGAGGGGACGAGAACCAGATGGGTTTGATTTTTCTTGCATCTTCCTGAATTGAGATAAGAGACCCCGAGGAGGGGACGAAAACTTGAAAACCTGCCCCGGATAAATCAAATTAGGGTTTACTGAGATATAAGAACCCCGCTAAGGGGACAAAATTAGAATAAATTTTTACTAAATAACTATGCAGGAAAATTAAATCATTATTACGAAAGATGGAGATTATTATGAACCAGACGATATTGTTTACACCAGTGGGAGGAACCGACCCGATTTCATTAAATAATTATCATGATGGATCAATATTGCATATTTGCAGATTCTATAAACCGGATAAAGTCATTTTGTACATGTCAAAAGAAATGTTGGATTTTCAGGAGAAAGATGACAGGTATCGTTATTGTCTGGACCGTCTGGCAAAGATGCAGAATCGTTCCATGGTTTATGAGATCATAGAACGCCGGGAGCTTACCAAAGTACATGAATTTGATTATTTTTACGAGGATTTCAGGAAGGTGATCAGCCATATATATGAGACGATGGATGATTCAGATACACTGCTTTTAAATGTGTCATCCGGTACGCCTGCAATGAAAAGTGGATTGCTGGTATTGCAGACATTAGGGGAGTTTCCTGCAAAAGTAATTCAGGTGGCGACTCCGGTAGGAAAACTGAATGAGCAGATACATGAGGGATACGATGTCGAGACTTTATGGGGATTGGATGAGGATAATCTGGAAGGTGCACAAAACAGATGTAAGGAAATCCAGTGTCCGACACTTTCAAAGATAAAAAAAGAGGAAATTATAAAAAAACATATTTTTGTATATGATTATCAGGCTGCGCTTGATGTCACGGATTCATTACCAGCGGAGCAGACAGCGCAGTATAGGAATTTAATTTATCTGGCGGCAAGGAGAGTGTTATTAGATTTTGTGAATGTTGATAAGACAATCCAGAAAACAAATTTTCAATGTCTGCCGGTGCGGTCTTCTTCCCAGAGAAAATATTTTGAATATGCACTTACGATCGATATTCGATTAAAACGTGGTGAGTATGTGGATTTTATCAGGTCGATCACACCGATTGTGGTGGATTTGTTTGAGATGATATTAAAAAAACAGTGTGGTATCAAAGTAGACGATTATTGCGACCAGTATAAACGTGCAGGACAGTGGAAGAGAATGTGGTCAGCAAAAAAATTAAATGGAACGGAAGCAGGAGATGTACTGAATAGTCATTATCAGAAAATGGAAAAAAGATTTGAAGCAAAAGATGTGTATTCAGAACATCTGAAAATACTCACAGATCATTTTTCGAGTGATACCCGCTTAAAACAGTTGATGGAAGATCTTAGAAATGTGGAAAGTAATATCCGGAATCTTGCTGCGCATGAGATTGTGTCTGTGACAGATGAGACAATTAAAAACCTGACAGGTTTTTATGGCAGGGATATCATGAGTAAAATCAGGGAGCTTTTTGGATACACGGAGATTTCCATACGAAAAGAGTATTGGGATTCTTATGATGAAATGAACAGGAAAATCCTTGAGCAGATGTCAAATGAATAAAATATACAAACAAAACACAAAAAATGTGAATATTTCACAAAAGCAATGTATAAATTATTGACATGAAATATTTAGAAACATATAATGTGATTGGAGGTGTGGGATATGTTACTTGAATTTTCATGCAGTAATTATAAGGCAATTAAGGAGAAAATAGTATTTTCCATGGTTGCAGGAAGTGATAAATCACATCAGGAAGAATTGTATGAATTTGATGATTACCGGGTGTCAAGAATCACATCTGTATATGGTGCAAATGGTGCTGGAAAAAGTACATTGATTGATGCGGTAGGGTATCTAGGCTTTTTGGTGAGGGAATGTGTGAAATTTCAGGAAGGAGATAAGATTCCGAGAACACCACATAAACTTTCAGCAGAGAAACCGACAGCGTTTGATATTCAGTTTGTTGTGGATGGAATACGTTATGCGTATGGATTTTCCATGAATGATGTTGAGTTTCTGGATGAGTATTTGTATCATTTTCCATCTGGAAGACAGGCGAAGATATTTGAACGTGAAGGTAAAAAGTTTTCATATGGAATAAAGTATAAGAAAGAACTGTCTCAACTGGAGAGTAAGACAAAAAGTAATAAATTATTTCTGACTACGGCAGAAGCGTGGTGCAGTTTAAAAGAAATCATTCATCCTTTCAGGTTTTTTAAAGAAGAATTGATTGTTCATGGAATTGGACCTGATAATTGGTTTGAATACTCTGCAGAACAGATTCGGACAAATTCTGGTATGAAACAAATATTAGTTGTGTTCATGCAAAAAATAGGAATTCCAATTAAGGATATCCAGGTAAAAATAGAAAACAGACAATTGACAACACAGGATATGCCGCTTGAATTATTAAATAAGGTCCAGATGTTAACTGGTATGGGTTCATTGCAGACAATAGAAGTAAAGTTTGTATATAAAGATTATATTTTGAATATCAATGAGGAGTCACAGGGAACACAGAAACTTTTTAAATTGCTATGTCCGTTTATAGATGTGCTGGTCAATGGAAAAGTGTTATTTTATGATGAACTTGAAGCTAGTCTCCACCCTGCACTTGTAGATGAATTAATCCACACATTTAAAAACTGGAAAAGTGAAAAAAATCCACAATTAATTTTTTTCTCCCATGATACAAGTTTGTTGGATCTGGATTTATTCCGCAGAGATCAAATATGGTTTGCAGAAAGAAATCCCGGGTTGTGCACGACAGAGTATTATTCTTTAGTGGAATTGAAAAATGTCAGAAAGGATGACAATATAAAAAAAGGATATATCAATGGTCGATATTCGACAATTCCGTTAAAGGGAAGCAGTTTGATCGAAGTTTTGGGAGGTGAATAAATTTGGAACGAAAGCTAGGACTCAGTTCCAGAAATGAAAATTCCAGAAATATGTTAGTGCCGGATATGCACGTTTCAAAACTTGATGAAATGTATGAACAGTTTTGCAAAAATGTGGAAACGGTAAAAGAAAAGTTTCATATTGCAGAACAATTAGATAACGTTCATGAAGAAAAAGCAGTAAAAGATATTTATCGGTCACAGATTGTGTTTTTGGAAAGTGCACTGGATTATTATATGCATTGTCTTGGAATTTATGCGATGGTACAAATGTATAATAATCACTGGGATAAAACACGGGGATATTCCGATTTAAAGGTGCCGATTGATAAGGTAATGGATGCTGTTATGCATCCCGAAAATACAGGGTGGATTGACGCGGTAATTGTGTCTTACCATGCATCAAAAACATATATGAGTGCGAAAGAGATTAAGGGGCAGTTATCATTAATTGTTGGAAAAGATTTTTTTGATAAAATAGCAAATGAAATGTTTTATGACAAGGAGAGCAGAGTGAAACCAGCAGACAAATTGGCAAGAGCATTGACAGATTTGTTTGAACGCAGAAACAAGATAGCACATCAGGCAGATAGAAATCACCAGACGGGAGATTTGTATGATATTAACCGGCAGGATGTGGAAAATGCAATAGGTGTTGTTGAAACATTTGTTACAACTGTTCATAAGTTATTAACGGAATAAGAGTACTGCATGACATAAAAAAGCAAGGGACAACATCCCTTGCTTTTTTCTCCCCTCTGTGCTACACTGTCACAAGCTGACAAGACACATGTTAACCACATGAAAACACAGCAAAGAGGAGTAAGAAACTCCGGATTGGAGAAATTATGGAAAAAGTAAAGGCATTTTGTAAAAGGAAAAATATTGAGATATCCGTCAAACGCTACCTGATTGATGCACTTGGTGCGATGGCACAGGGATTATTTGCATCGCTTTTGATCGGAACGATCATCAGTACACTTGGAACGCAGCTTAATATTCCGATTCTTGTGACAGTCGGGACTTACGCGAAAGCGGCAGTCGGACCGGCAATGGCGATCGCAATCGGATATGCACTGCAGGCAGCGCCTTTAGTACTGTTTTCACTTGCGGCAGTCGGTGCGGCGGCAAATGAACTTGGCGGGGCAGGCGGGCCGCTTGCGGTACTTGTGGTTGCAATTTTTGCAGCAGAATTTGGAAAAGCAGTTTCCAAAGAGACAAAAATCGATATTATTGTCACTCCGTTTGTGACCATTTTTGTCGGGGTCGCGCTTTCTATCTGGTGGGCTCCGGCGATCGGTGCGGCAGCGAGTGCAGTCGGTAATGCGATCATGTGGGCAACCGAGCTGCAGCCGTTTTTCATGGGAATCATTGTATCTGTGATCGTCGGGATTGCACTGACACTGCCGATCAGCAGCGCAGCAATCTGTGCAGCACTTGGACTGACCGGTCTTGCAGGAGGGGCAGCACTTGCAGGATGCTGTGCACAGATGGTTGGATTTGCAGTGGCAAGTTTCCGCGAAAATAAATGGGGCGGACTGTTTGCGCAGGGAATCGGTACATCGATGCTTCAGATGGGAAATATCGTAAAAAATCCACGTATCTGGCTGCCGGCAACTTTAGCATCCGCGATCACCGGACCAATTGCAACATGCCTGTTTCACTTACAGATGAACGGTGCAGCAGTTTCATCCGGCATGGGAACCTGTGGACTGGTCGGACAGATCGGTGTTTATACCGGATGGATCGCAGATATTGAGGCGGGAAGCAAAGCTGCCATTACACCGATGGACTGGATCGGACTGATTTTCGTAAGCTTTCTTCTGCCGGGCGTTTTATCATGGCTTTTTAGTGTGTTATTCCGTAAGATCGGCTGGATCAAAGAAGGCGATATGAGGCTGGACTTATAAATCCATAAAAGTTTAGAAATAAATCCACCATAATGAGGAAAGTATGGTATACTGTAAACAGTAGTCATTACAGGAATAATATGCATGAAATTGCATTTTACTCCGCAAAACAAGGAGGATTTTTATGGAAAAGCCATTCACCTTAAGTGAGGGCGTTGACAGTTGGAATACGATTATTTTTTTATATAATTCCGCATTGAAGGAAGTACGCACAAAAGTTGAAATCTTAAACGATGAGTTTCAGCAGGTACATCAGTACAACCCAATAGAATATATCAAGTCAAGGATCAAGACGCCTGAGAGTATTGTGAAAAAGTTAAAGCGTTACGGATATGAGTCATCGATCGATAACATGGTCAATTATGTCAATGACATTGCAGGTATCCGTATTGTCTGCTCTTTTACTTCTGATATTTATAAGCTTGCAGAGATGATTGGAAAACAGAATGATCTGACCGTTATTTCCATCAAGGATTATATTAAAAATCCAAAGGAGAGCGGTTATAAAAGTTATCATATGCTTGTGACTGTTCCGATATTTTTATCGGACCGCGTGATCGATACCAAGGTGGAGATACAGATCCGGACGATGGCGATGGATTTCTGGGCAAGCTTAGAGCATAAGATCTATTACAAATTTGAGGGAAATGCACCCGGCTATATCAGCAGGGATCTAAGAGAATGTTCCGATATTGTTTCTATGCTGGATGCAAAGATGCTCCAGCTAAATGAAGCAATTATACAGGCGAAAGAAGCACAGGAGGAGCAGACGGGTGCAGTATAATTATGACTTCGAGATTATGTCGCTCGTCATTTTTGTGGTTATCAGCGGTCATTTCCTGTTGATCAGACAGTTTCCAACGGTTAAGTCAAAAGTATTTGGCAGACTGCTTGGGGTGTGTCTTGGCGAGTGTATCGCAAATATTTTATCATGTATTGGACTGGCAAATGCAGCAATCGTTCCATTAATCTGGAACGAATTGTTTACGTTTGCTTTTTTTGCGTTAGAGGGAGCGGCTTCTTATCTGATGTTCCGCTATATGGAAGAGGTATGCAGCTTTTCCGGAGTAGCAGGTCGAATGATAAAATACATGGGAAAAGTCCCGTTTTTCTTTTTCGAGATCATGCTTTTAGCGACGCCGTGGATGGGCTTTTTCTTTTATTTTAAAGATGGCAGCTATTATCAGGGAAATTTTGCATGGTTTGGCTATGTGTATATTGGATACTATTTTTTTATGAACCTGCTTCTTATATTTTTGGGGAGAGCGCGTATTGAGACGCGGATCAAGGTAATCGTTATCTTATACAGTATTGTGGCAGTTCTTATGGTGGTGCTTCAGTATGAGAGAAAAGAAATGCTGCTTACCAGTGCGGCAAATATGCTGTTTATTCTGATGATCTATATGGCAATGCAGAATCCGTCTGCTTATATTGACAGTGAAACCGGAACCAGTGATGAGCAGGCATTTCTGATCCAGATGAAAAATGTAACGGAGCAATCCGGGAAAAAAGTATTTCTTGTGGTACATATCAGACAGATGCATCATATCGAAATGCTTTTAGGATATGAAAACAGCAGGCGGCTGCTTGCCGAAGTGGGACATTATCTTACCGCACTGTGTGGAAAGTTCTGTGTGTTTCGCAATGCGGAGGATACATTTACCATCCTGCTGGATGAGGGAAAAGAAGAACACATAAAGGGGCAGATCAAAAAAAGATTTGAACAGGATTTTCATGTGTCTGGCAATTTGATTTCTTTAAACGAGGTCATGATCACCCTGCATTATCCGAGAGATTTTTGTTCTCTGGCAGAGTACAGGGCACTGTATGGATATTTGCTGGAAGCGGCACAAAATTCAGGGAAACAGGTCTTTTTTGAGGTGGATGAAGCCGTAAAAAAAGACTATTACCGCAGAAATAAGGTAGAGCAGGCGGTGGATCGTGCAATTACGGAAAACAGATTTGAAGTATATTATCAGCCGATCTATTCCCTGAAAGAAAAATGTGTTGTATCATTAGAGGCGCTGGTGCGTCTGAAGGATGAAAAACTTGGAGCCATTCCACCGGATGAGTTTATTCCGTTGGCGGAGCAAAACGGAACGATCACACAGATCAGTGAGATCGTACTTGAAGAGTGCTGTCGTTTTCTGGCAAAACATGTGCTTCCGAACCCATCACTTGGAATACGGACGATCCATGTGAACATTGCTGCAGCGCAGTGTCTGAACCGGAATCTGAAAGAAAGCATACTGCCAGTGTTAGAGCGTTATTATGTGCCGGCACATATGATCACGCTGGAACTGACGGAGCGGACAGCAGTTGAGGCACCAAAGCTGATGTTATGGCACATGCAGGAGTTTGGCAAAATCGGCATGGGGTTTGCAATGGATGACTATGGAAACGGCAATTCAAACTGTTCTTATCTGATTCATTTTCCATTTCGGGAAATCAAGATTGATAAAAACATGACCTGGTCCTATTTTGAAAATCCAACTGCAAAAATCGTGATTGAAAATGAAATAAAGACGATACAAAAACTCGGTCTCCCACTGATCATGGAGGGCGTGGAAAAGAAAGAACAGAGTGATGCCTTAGAGGCGCTTGGTGTGGATATGATCCAGGGATATTATTACGGGAAACCGATGCCGGAGACGGAGTGTCTGCGCTATATCAGAAGAATGCATTCTGCCAAAGAGGATTACGGAAAGAGTTGATGGAAAGTTTATGCTGAAAATAGCATTTTGTGATGATGATTTAGAGATATTAAAAGAACTTGGTATCTTATTGGACAAATATAAAAAAGAAAGAGACGAAGACCTTACCTGTACGGTATTTCAGAGTCCCTTAGAGTTACTGGCCGCGATTGAGAAAGGGTTTTCTTTCGATATTTTATTTTTGGACATTTTAATGCCGGGGGAAAACGGAATTGAGACTGCAAAAGAAATCAGACAGTATGATAATAATATGAAAATTATTTTTCTTACCTCATCTCCGGAGTTTGCAGTACAGTCTTATACGGTCGGGGCATATTTTTATCAGTTAAAGCCAGTCTGGGAGGAAAGCTTTTTCCGGCTGATGGATTCCGTGCTTGCAGAGTGCACAAAGACACAGGAAAACAGTCTGATTCTGCGGAGCAAAGAAGGAATTACAAGAATTGACCTTGAAAAGTTAGAATATTGTGAAGTGATAGGACGGACGCTCTTTTTTCATCTCGGAAATGGAAAAGTATTTGAGAGTGTCGGCAGTTTAGACGATTTATTTTTGCAGTTAAAGCCTTATGGCAATTTTTTACGGCCACATCGGTCATTTCTGGTAAATATGGATTATATACAGAATATTTCTTACCGTGCAATTAAACTGATAAGTCTTGCAGAAATACCAATCCCGCATGGAAAATGCTCGGAGATAAAGAATAAATATCTCGAGTATGCGTTTAACAGAAAGCAGGTATTTTTATCATGAATCTTCTTTATGTAACAAATGGTGCAGCAGTCGGGATATTCGGCATGGTTTTGTCCGGGGCTTTTTGTGATATTCACTGGACGAAAGAAAAACGGGAATTTCTTGTTGGAAGTATTTTTGTGCTGCTTGCCATACAGGGCGTGATGTATCTGTTGGCCGGGGCAGCGACGATCCGTTATCTTTATCCTGTGATCACACATGTCCCGATGTGTATTGCCCTTTACATTTTAACGAAAAAACGTCTGTGGACAGTGATTTCCGTGCTGACTGCTTATCTCTGCTGTCAGCTTCGCAGGTGGGTGGCACTTTTTATAATGGCTGTGTTTGTGAACAGTGAAACGGTGCAAAATGTGACGGAACTGATTGTTACACTGCCGTTATTATTTCTTTTACTGCGCTTTGTGGCACCCTCGGTGCGGGCAATATCAAATTATCCTGTGTCAATACAGCTTCAGTTCGGGTTGATTCCGGCATTGGGTTACGGCTTTGATTACCTGACGAGAGTTTATACGGATTTACTTTCAGAAGGTATACCGGCGGCAGTGGAATTTATGCCGTTCGTCTGCTGTATTGCTTATCTGGTGTTTGTGCTTCGTACTTCGGAGGAGGAGCGGAAGAAAAATGAACTTGAGCAGATGCAGAGCTGTCTGAATCTCCAGATTTCCCAGGCGGTCCGCGAGATTGAGGCTTTGAGGGAGTCGCAGAAAGATGCCAGTACCTACCGGCATGATTTAAGACATCATATGCAGCATCTGTTATCATGTATCGAGAATGGAAAAATTGAACAGGCAGAAGGCTACATTCATGAAGTATGTGTGCAGATTGAGGCAGGCAGGGTAAAAAATTACTGTGAGAATGAGACGGTCAATCTTATTTTTTCCTCTTTTGCAGGAAGGGCGGAAAGTGCTGGTGCCACAATGAACATAAAAGCGGTGGTACCATATATTCTTCCGGTTTCGGAGACAGATTTGTGTGTGCTTTTATCAAATGCGTTAGAAAATGCACTCCATGCGTGTACAGCACAGGAGCAGAAGGGAACGATAGATATTTTAGCGTATGAGAAGAACGGGAGGTTCTTTTTTCAGATCACGAATCCATGCAGAAAAGAAGTAGCATTTGAAAACGGTGTTCCGGTTACCGACCGGCCGGGGCATGGAATCGGCGTACGCAGTATTTGTGCAATTGTTGACAGGTATGGCGGTATGTACAGCTTTCTGGTAGAAGATAATAAATTTATTTTACGCGTTTCTTTATAAGGTGCAGCTTTTTGCTGCACTTTAAAAGAAATAACGAAACTACAGATGAAAAATAAAAGGATGTCGATTGAGTGCACATTATAGTCGATTCAGAACAAGTTAATCCGCTGTAGCACAAAATACGGTACATTAATGTCAACAGAGAGAAATGAAAAACAAATGACAAAGGAGAGAAAAATTATGAAAAGAAAAATTTTAGCAATTATGTTGAGTTCAATGCTGGCATTCTCTTTTACCGCCTGCGGGAATACCGAGGAGACTGCTGATGGCACAGTGACAAACGCAGAGGCAGATGTAGATGTGGCAGATACTGGCACTGATGCGGAGACCGATGTGGCAGAGACCGATGCAGCAGATATTGTTGTGGACACAGAGGCAGCAGATGCACAAAGCGAAGATGTGGAAACAGATTCTACCGAAGACTTATTCTGCCTGCTTGATGTGCCGATTTTAGAGATGCCGGACTTAGCAGGAACAACCTGGAGTTTCTGTGGGGGTAACCTTGGTGGTGTGCAAATGACACAGGACGATTATGATGCTGCATTAGAGCAGTATGGCGGAAAATTGGAGATCGTGTTTAGCGATGATGGTTCCACTGTACAGATGGTACAGGGAGGTGGAACGTTAGACGGTGTCTGTGAATATCATTATGAGGATGAAGGTGTGCGTTTAACATTTGACAATAACGGCACAGATCTGGTATACGCCTGCGTGTTTGCAGATTTTGACGGACTGACAATGGTAGCATTGTCCGATACTTCCGGATACAATGCAGTATATTTTGTACAGTAAAGGAGTATTTGAATGGAAATCTCTGTAATTGTTTGTTTGCTTGTGATTTTGCTTGCCATATGGATTGTTTCTGTACGGAAAAAATTAGCGATCATGGATGAAAATATCAATCATTCCATGAATCAGATTGGAGTGCAGCTTTCGTCACGGTTTGATGCGTTACTTTCCCTGCTTGATTTTACAAAAAAATATGCAGGATACGAGGCACAGACACTTACAGATGAAGTAAATGAAAAACGGTGTATCATTATGGAAACTTCCACACCGGAGGAGGTTTTGCGCCAGGAAGGTGTGATAAACGAGGTGCTTTTCCGGACACAGACGGTTTTAGAAGAATATCCGGGTTCGACTGATGAAAATGAATACATCAAATGTATGGACGCGGTAGAGTGTTATGAAAAAATGGTGCAGACCAGCCGACTGATTTATAATGATTCGGTGACAAAATTAAACAGAGAGCTTCACATTTTCCCAACCAGTGTACTTGCACATATGCTCGGATTTGAAAAACGGGATTATCTGGTAGAAAATTAGCAGAAAAGGAGATGCAAAGGATGAATAAGTTACACAGAAGCAGGTACATAAATGTAGTTGTATCAATGATGATGGCATTTTTGATGCTTGCTGCAATGGGAACGACACAGGTACATGCAGCACAATATACAACAGGAACGATTGATCCTGCCGAATTGAAAGCTGGAGATGTGGTTTACAGGGGGGTTCAGTTAACGGTAGACAGACAGATTGTGGTTTGTAAAAAGTGCAATATGATATGGATTACGACGGGCACGGATTACGGTACTGGAGACACGAAACGCTCTGAGGTGGTGGCTACGGAAGCCCATAAGGATCATCCGGATAAGGTGGGGTATAGCGAGTTTAACTGGTATTTTAATCTTGACAGCTCCGGCCCATTGTTAAAAAATACGCCATATACGATCGTAGAAAATGCTAACATTAAATACAAGATTACCTATAATACAAACGGTGGCAGTCAGATAGCAGAGGGAAATCAGACGAACCTGCCTGATCCGCTGCCAGCTGCGACGAAAGATGGATATGATTTTGCCGGCTGGTATACAGATGCAGATTTTACGACGATTGCGCGGCCGGGACAGGCACTTACTGCCGACACGACTCTTTATGCAAAATGGGTAGAACACAGGCACACATTTAGGGATGAGTGGAGCAGCAATGATACGTCCCATTGGCATGCTGCCACGTGTGAACACACCACAGAAAAAAAAGATGAAGCAGCTCATGTTTATGGAACAGCAGGTGCGGAAAGATATACATGTAGTGTCTGCAAATATGTAAGTGAAACAAGAAAAAGAGAAGCTGAGGCAGCAGATAAAAAGAATACGGAAAGTGAACCGGTAAAAGTAAAAAGGACAGAGGCAAAAGACGCAGCATTAAATTCGAAATTTAATGTGAAAGCAGGAAAGACGGTCAAGGTAACTTGGGGAAAAGTTAAAGATGCAGATGGTTATGATGTTTATATGGCATACTGCGGAAAAGATAAGGAAAAGGTTGTAAAGTCCGTAAAGGCAGCGGATAGTTTATCTGTTGAGATCAGCAAATTGAAAAAGAAAGGAATCAATCAGAAAAAAAATATAAAATGTCATGTTCTTGCATATAAGATGGTTGATGGCAAAAAAGTAACAGTTGCGAAATCGATCACGATACATGCAGCAGGAAAGAAGAATAAATCAGTAACAGATGCAAAAAGCATTAAACTGAAAAAGACTTCTTATGTATTGGCAAAAGGGAAAAAAGCTGTCGTAAAAGCTTCGATTGTCAAGAAGAATAAGAAACGTCCGATCATTAATCATATATCGGAATTCCGATATGCTACATCAGACAGTAAAGTGGCAGTGGTATCTAAAAATGGTAAGATCACCGCGAAAGGAAAAGGATCCTGTTCTATATATGTATATGCAACAAACGGATGTGCACAAAAAATAAAAGTTGTGGTCAAATAAGAGAGACAGGTATAAAGTGAAAATGAATGTGTAGGAGAAAAGCTGCCAATGATAGTGATAATATCATTAGGCAGCTTTTTATAATGAACAAAGGAAAAAGAAAACGTGTATTTTGACTGGATTATATAGTATAATATATTCCGTGTCTGAGAGAGAAATAAAACATAAGAGGATAGTGCGTGTGAAAAATAAGATTTTTCACACGCAAGAATGGGGATTAAGATGAGAATAGGATTTGATAATGACAAATATTTAAAAATTCAGTCGGAGCATATCAAAGAACGCATCAGTCAGTTCGGTGATAAGCTGTATCTGGAATTTGGTGGAAAATTATTTGATGATTACCATGCGTCGAGAGTATTGCCGGGATTTGCACCGGACAGTAAGCTCCAGATGCTGATGCAGCTTTCAGATGTTGCAGAAATCGTAATTGTGATCAGTGCGGCGGATATTGAGAAAAACAAGGTGCGTGGAGACCTTGGCATTACTTATGATGTGGACGTTGTCCGTCTGATCGGAGAGTTTGAGAAAAAAGGACTCTATGTTGGAAGTGTGGTCATCACACAGTTTGCCGGACAAAATGGTGCAGTGCAGTTTCGGGAAAAACTCGAAAAACGAGGAATCAAAGTATATCAGCATTATAAGATCGAGGGGTATCCGTCGAATATTCCACTGATCGTCAGCGAGAATGGTTTTGGAAAAAATGATTATATTGAGACGACAAGACCGCTTGTGGTTATTACTGCGCCGGGGCCTGGAAGCGGAAAAATGGCAACCTGTCTTTCACAGCTTTATCATGAAAACATTCGCGGAACCAAAGCCGGCTATGCGAAGTTCGAGACATTCCCAATCTGGAATCTTCCGTTGAAGCACCCGGTCAACCTTGCATATGAGGCTGCAACAGCAGACTTAAATGATGTGAATATGATTGACCCGTTCCATCTGGAAGCATATGGAAAGACCACGGTAAACTACAACCGTGATATAGAAATATTTCCTGTTTTAAATGCAATTTTTGAGGGAATATACGGTGAAAATACCTATTACAAATCGCCGACTGATATGGGAGTAAATATGGCAGGAAACTGCATCATCGATGATGAAGCCTGCTGCGTGGCATCTAAAATGGAAATTATCAGACGTTATTACACCGCAGTGAATAAGCTGGTAAAAGAAGAAGCGACCGAAAATGAAGTTTACAAGATCGAGCTTCTAATGAAACAGGCGAAGATTACAACAGACGACAGAAAAGTTACCGTTGCAGCAAAGAAACGTGCGGAGGAATCAGGTGTTCCGACCGCAGCAATCGAACTTTCTGATGGAACAATTATTACATCAAAAACGTCTGATTTCCTTGGAGCATCAGCGGCATTGCTTTTAAATGCTTTAAAATATTTAGCTGGAATTGAACATGACGAGAAGCTGATCCGCCCGGAGGCAATTGAGCCAATCCAGGATTTGAAGGTACGTTTCTTAGGAGGAAAGAATCCAAGACTTCACACAGACGAGGTTTTGATTGCGTTATCTCTCGCGGCGGTTTCAAATGAAAATGCAAAATGCGCCATTGAGCAGATTCCTGCACTCCGCGGCTGTCAGGTGCATACTTCGGTTATGCTTTCCGAGGTGGATATTAAAATCTTCAAAAAACTGGGTGTGGATCTGACAAGTGAACCTGTACGCAGTGGATTGAAGCTGTACTAAATTTATTTGATGTATCATGAGCCATAGAATAAAGTAAAAGAGGAAATAACATGAATCTGATTAATATAGAAGATCTGACAAAGGTCTATGCCGAAAGAAAGCTGTTTGATGGTGCATCATTTTCATTGCAGGATGGGGAGAAGATAGGTGTTATTGGTATCAATGGAACCGGAAAGACAACGCTTCTGCGGATGATCATGGGGGAAGAGGAGACGGATGAGGGAACTGTTACGACTGCTAACCATGTGGTCATACGTTATCTGCCGCAGCATCCGGAATTCGAACCGGAAAAAAGCAGTCTGGAATGTGTGCTGGAAGGAAATGTAACGGATGAAAACCGCTGGTCTGTTGAAAGTGATGCCAAGGCAATGATGATGCGGCTTGGCATTAAAGATTTTATGCAGCCTGCAGGACAGTTATCCGGTGGACAAAGAAAGCGTCTTGCGCTGATATCCGTACTTCTTTCCCCGGCAGATATTCTGCTGCTGGATGAGCCTACAAACCATTTAGATAATGATATGGCAGACTGGCTGGAGGATTATCTGAAAAAATGGAGAGGTGCGCTTATCATGGTAACACATGACAGGTATTTCTTGGACAGTGTGTGCAACCGGATCGTGGAGATTGATAAAGGAAAAATTTATAGTTATCAGACGAATTATTCCGGGTATCTGGAATTAAAAACCCAGCGGCAGGAAATGGAAGCAGCCAGTGAACGAAAACGTCAGTCGATCCTGCGTGTGGAACTGGAATGGATACGCAGGGGTGCAAGGGCACGTTCCACAAAACAGAAAGCACATATCCAGCGCTATGAAGAGCTGAGAGACCGTCAGGCTCCGGTGCAGGATTCGCAGGTAGAATTAAGTTCTATTTCTACAAGAATGGGAAAAACGACTGTGGAGTTAGAAAACATCTGCAAGGCCTATGGAGAAAGAAAACTGATCGATGATTTTTCTTATATCTTTTTGAAGGGAGACAGGGTTGGATTTATCGGACCAAACGGTTGTGGAAAGTCTACTTTAATGAAAATTATTGCAGGCATTATTCCACAGGATTCCGGGCAGGTTATCATCGGACAGACTGTGAAAATGGGATATTATGCGCAGGAAATAGCCTCAGAAAAAAATGAGGATGAAAATGAAATTGATCTGTCATATATGGACCCAAATCAGAGAGTGATTGATTATGTAAAGGATACAGCAGAATATATTCAGACTGTGGACGGAGTCATATCTGCATCTGTTTTATTGGAGCGTTTCTTATTTCCGCCGGAAAAACAGTACAGTCCGATTGGAAAACTGTCCGGCGGGGAAAAGAAAAGATTAAATCTGCTTCGGGTACTGGCGACATCCCCGAACTTTATTCTGCTGGATGAGCCTACAAACAATCTTGATATAGCTACGCTGACAATTTTAGAGGACTATCTGGATCGTTACGATGGCATTGTTGTCACGGTATCGCATGACCGCTATTTCCTTGATAGAACAATGAAGCGTATCTTTGCCTTTGAGGGAGACGGAAAACTGAAACAATATGAAGGCGGCTATACAGATTATGTAAACCGACTTGCGGCAGAGGGCAGGACACCGGGTGGAAACATTGCGGCGCGGTCTGCTGGTGCCGATATATCGGGTAATTCACAAAACCAGAAATCCGAAGAAAGTGTGATCGAAAAAAATGATTCGACTGCAACCTGGAAGCAAAAAAAGAAACTGAAATTCAGCTATAAAGAGCAGAAAGAATACGAGACGATCGAGGATGATATTGCAGCGCTCGAACAGAAGTTGGAAGATTTAGATAACGAGATGGCAGCGAATGCCACCAATGCAGCAAAGCTGCGGGAGCTGGTTGAGGAGAAAGAAAACGCAGAGAAAATGTTAGAAGAAAAGATGGACAGGTGGGAGTATTTAGAAGAGCTGGCGGCAAAGATCGCAGGGCAGCAGAGCTAGTGTACTGAATCATTGATACAGTACACTGGAAAGCCTGCCTGTCAGTCCACGTTCAGGACAAATGTATTCTTGCCGTTCTCTTTTGCCTGATACATTGCCAGATCTGCCTTGCGGATTAGCTGTGTATAGTCAAGCGTATCGCCCTGGGACATGACAATGCCGATACTGCACGGCACCGGCAGCACCTCGCCGGTCTGTTCGTTTACATGCTGCGTGCGCAGAATCTCAAGAATTTTGTCGGCATTATGCCGGATGCGTTCCGGTTCTAACTCACCGGCATAGCAAAATGCAAACTCGTCCCCTCCGATCCTGCCGACTGCACCGTGTATGTTTTCTTTAAGTGTCTGCGCTACGAACTGGATGACAGCATCGCCCTCCTGATGACCGTAATTGGTATTATAATCCCTGAAATCATCGATATCGACAAAGCCGAATGTGATCTGTTCATGGCTTTCAACCGCCCTTTGCACCATCGAAAGCATCTCTTTTTCAATCGCTTTTTTATTTTTGATACCGGTCAGAGGGTCGTTCTCTGCCATCTGTAAAAGTTTCTGCTGACGCTCTTTTTCTTTCCGGTCTGCCTGTTCCACATAGTCTAACAGCTCGTTGATACCCGCAGCCAGTTCACCTGTCTCATGTTTTTCCTGAATGTGAACGCGCAGGGAATAATCCTCACTTTCCCTGATTTGCGCAAATACCTGCAGAATATGGGTAATCGGTGCGAAAATTTTCTTTGTCATAAAATACTGTGTACAGCACACGCCGATGATGAGTGCAGAAAGACCGAGCGTGATCAGCATGCCATAGGTTCTTCCAGTCTGCTTCTGTGCACTCAGATTTTCAGTCACACGGATGCCCCAGCAGGTATTTTCCACATCGGAATAATATGTAATATAATCCTGTCTGTGATAGCGGTAGCGCACATAACCAGACGGATTTTTCTCATGGTCGATCGCATCCCATTTTTTCTGAAAATCATTGCGGTCGGAACTTTTAGAGACAAATGTCTTTAAGCTTCTCTTGTTTTTTGTGTCACCTGCCGTGATGATCGCCCCATTGCCGTCGAGAAGATAGAAAGTTCCATCTGCAAGAGTGTCCATATTCAGCCGCAGGTCGTCAAAATATGCCGTATCCAGCTCCTCCATCACATAGCCGATCAGTTCATTATTATAATAGACGCCGGTATAGGCGGGCACGACATTTTTCCTGCCGTCATCTGTTATACGCTCATACACGTCACCGATAATAAATTCGCCGGTCTGATATTTAGGATCGACATCTTTCATTGCACTGACAGTGCCCGGTTCGTACTCTTCACTTGAACTGACCACATGAAAATTCCGGTTTACCACAGAGATGCTCGCTACAAAGATACTGTATTTTTTGCGTTCCTTCAGCAGATTGTCTACATAGTTTCGTGCCAGAGGGCTTTCATTTTCCCTTAGACTGTAAAGGATCGCGTTCTGCGTCAGCTGATAACTCGCGATCATGTCCATCTCGTTATTGCGGTCCTGCGTAAAGTTTTTGATATTCATCACCTGATTTTCGCTGATCGCCCGCACATTCTGCTCCGTCAGCTCATCAATCTTGCGGTTCGTTTCATAAATGGAAAATATTCCGAAGATACCAAGCGGTATCAGGGTAAAAAGTAAAAGTAACCCTAAAATACTATGTTTTAATTTCATGCTCGCAGCTTCCTCCATCTGTTATCTATTTTATAGCTAAACTGCTGTTTCCGTCAACTGTTGCCCCAGTGTTGTACACAACCCCTGAAAAATATCGAAAGGATTTTTTTTCCCGCGTGGATAAGATTTCGATATGATTGAAAACGGTCATAAAATCAATCGTAAAAAAATACGATTGTTTTTATGATTGATTTTGCATATAATCAATACAATGAAATTGGAAAGAAAACAGTTAGTATGCAAAGGCAGGAAGGACACTCACAAATGAAAGACAAAAGCGAAACTTCAACAACAGATTTGATTATACTTTTTTTCCTTCTGTTCATTATTTCAAATATTTTATTTGCTGTTGCCTGTATGCTGCTCAGTGATGACGCAGAGTCGAATTTGAAGCTGATAAAAGATTTTGCGATCAGCACGGGAAGTCTGGTCGGAATAAACATAGTCGGATTGATACTGATTGAATGTTTTGAAAGAATTGAAAAATATATTTTTCGGCGAAAAAACCAAAAGGAATGTTTCGGGGAAGGTAATTTTCAGGTATTGCGGTGTAGCAGCAGATACTACATGCTCCCGATTGCAGTTACTGCGCTGGATATGATGTTTGTATTATCTTTTTTGCATGAGAGAAACAAAGATGCACAGGTGATGATAGAATTTTTTCAAGGCAGAGATGGAATTTTTCCACTGTTTTGTATGGGATTTTTTAACATCTATGGCGTTTATGTGCTGGCGCATTACTGCTGTTATAAAGTGTATTGTACAGGATATTTGTTAGAGGTAATCCATTTTTTGAGGAAAAAAAGCATACCGTGGAGTGATATAAAAAGCATAGAATTTTTCTATCTGGATCAATACAAGAAACAGAGGATTGTGATAAATCTTGAGAAGAAAAAGATTGTTTTTCGCGCAGAGGTGTTAAACGATGGCTGGGATCCTTTTGTGAACTGGGTACAGGATATGGCAATGAGATATCATATTTTGTTTAACGGTAAAATCCTGACTGTTTGACTTGCAAATAAGATAAAAATCCAAAACTACACACCAGATACAATGCATTACGGTATGCTCAAAAGAAAAGGGATATAGAGCGTAAAACGGACAGCACACCAGGTTGACTTTGCCTGCGGGGGAAGGTAAAATACAGCTTAAGATAGTATAAACTCGGGGAGAAAACTGCAATGCTAAATATAACCATTGACAAGGTCAGGCACATTGAAGACAAGGATGCCAATGTACGCGAAACGCTTGTCGAATTACAGCACGCACTTGATAAATCTGAACAGGAAAGACATTTTTATGACGCTCTGTGCATTGACTACACTGCGGCATACTTATGCGACCTGATGGCAGATACCATGACTGTCATCAAGAAAAAATCATTCTCCCACTGTGCTGCCGAAGAACTCCAGTCTGGCAGCATACAATGCTATTCTCAATGGATACGGCATTCTTATAATACTTTTGTCGTGAAAGAGTCGGCCCCGGGCTTTATGGAAATGTTTGACAACAGGAATCTGATGGCATATCTGGATGATCATGAGAGCTTTGTATACCGGCACAGAACACTGCCGAACCGTGCAGGAATGGAATACTTTGAAGCGCGGGCAGTGCGTCTTTATTCAGATGATGACAGCTACAAGATCATTCTTGGCTACCGTCCGATCGATGACATTGTCGAAGAGGAAAGGGAAAGCCGTCAAAAATTAGAGCAGGCGTTAAAGAGAGCCGAGGAAGCAAGCCATGCAAAATCAGCCTTTTGGTTTAATATGTCTCATGACATCCGCACGCCGATGAACGCCATCATTGGTTATACTGATCTTTTAGAAATATATGGGGATGACGTGGAAAAACGGGAGGACTATCTTGGCAAGATCAAAAGTTCCAGTGAATATCTGCTATCCCTTCTCAATGATGTTTTAGAAATGGCGCGTATTGAAAGCGGAAAATATATCATGGACGAAACGGTAACGGATATCAGGGAGTTTGACCGGTCTATCTGCGATGTATTTGAGAATCAATTAGAGCAGAAGGGGATCCGTTCTGTTTTTCTGTAAGTTCTTTTGCGATGCTGGCATCAGGCATGGCTGCTTTGCCGTTTTGTCCGGTGCTGCAGTGCGTTAAACCATGCCTGCGGCAGGGAAAAACCGAAGATGATGCCAAGTACGATCGCACCGGCAACTTTGATCGTTTCCATTCCGTAACGTGAAAATTCACTCATGTCATTCATAATAAAATAATAGGAAGTATAATAAATACCAGCCCCCGGCACCAGTGGGAAAATACCTGCGATCAGGTAGATGGTCACAGGATTTTTCCGCAGGGCTGCAACCACCCTTGAAAAGACTGTGAGGGCGAGCGTTGCAATCATGTTTGCAATGACGGTTCCGGTGTCAAACTGCAGGCAGATCAGATAGACGATCCATCCGATCGCACCGGTAAGTCCGCAGAAGAGAAGTTCTGATTTTGGTGCACAAAACAGCACGGCAAAAGAAAGCGTTGCGATCATACTGACAATAAACTGAATAAACATAGTATTACAAAATACCTCCTACTATAAGATTATAGATCGTCATGACGGTTCCGACACCTGCCGCAATACAAAAAGCGGTGAGAACCGCATCGATCATGTGGATCGCGCCGGAGAGATAATCGCCGTTAAAGAAATCGCGGATTGAAGTCGTTAATGCGATCCCCGGCACTAACGGCATGATTGCACCGATGATGATCTTGTCATACAAAACCGGCAGTCCAATGGAAAAAGTGATCAGACTGACGAGTGTCACAAGTGCGCTGCCGAAAATGTTGGTGATAAATTTTGAAGTTTTCCGCTGTGAAAACTTTTTTAACATCATATTTAAAATTGCGCCGGCGATAAATGCAATCACGCCGTCTAACGGAGTTCCGCCAAACAGAAATGAAAAACTGCCGCTTCCAAGACCGCAGAAAAAGACTTCTGTCCATTTGCTGCAGGTGGGGATTGCTTTGCATTCATCCAGACGTGTCCACGCATCTTTTAGGGAACATTCGTGGGAACAGATTTCCCTCGAAAGCTGGTTTAAGGCTGCGATACGCCCAAGATGTGTCTTACCGA
>OGMP01000649.1_pt1 | contig 34111 bp, 20 predicted proteins | sample 1573261 | NCBI WGS metagenome assembly OGMP01 (sample SAMEA2581878, study PRJEB24529) | metagenome | biome: Human gut stool | place: China | collected 2011 | reverse complement strand
AGCCGCCGGAGCGGTGCTTGAGCCGTTAGGCGGGAATTGTGCGGTATTGCCCTAATTATTATCTCAAAACACGAAATGTTCCCTCCCCTGCCTGAGGATATTTCTTGTATACTAATGAAAAAGGAGGATGTTTTCCATGAAAAATACCACTGCAATGGCCGATTATGAGCTGCGCCACATCGAAGCGCTGCGCAAAGATTTGGCGGGCTGCACCGTGCTGCTGAAAAAGGACGGCAGCTTCCCGCTGGAAAAGCCCTGCACCCTTGCCGCCTATGGCAGCGGCGTGCGCCGCACGATCCGGGGCGGCACCGGCTCCGGTGAGGTAAATTCACGCTACACCGTAACCATTGAGGAAGGACTGCAGCAGGCAGGCTTTACCCTGACCGGGATGGAGTGGCACACCGGCTACGAGCAGGCGCGGGAAAAGGCCCACAAAGCCTTTTTGAAGCAGCTGAAAAAGGACGCCAAAGCCGCCAAGCAGAACTTTATCCTCTACGGCATGGGCAAGGTCATGCCTGAGCCTGAATACGACCTGCCGCTCAACGCTGAGGGCGATGCAGCAATTTACGTTGTTTCCCGCATTTCCGGTGAGGGCAACGACCGCACGCCGCTCAAGGGCGACATCCGCCTGACCGATTCCGAGGTGCGGGATATTCTGGCGCTGGACAAAAAGTTCACCCGCTTTATGCTGGTGCTGAATGTCGGCGGCGTGGTGGATCTCTCCCCCGTTATGAGCGTGCGCAACATTCTGCTGCTGTCCCAGCTCGGTGTCGAGACCGGCGGTGCGCTGGCGGATATTCTGCTGGGCAAGGCCAATCCCTCCGGCAAGCTGACGACCACCTGGGCCGCCTTTGAGGAATACCCCGAAATGCCCGACTTTGAGGACATGAACGAAACCCGCTACCGCGAGGGCATCTATGTGGGCTACCGCTATTTTGATACCTTTCGCAAAAAAGCTCTTTTCCCCTTTGGATACGGGCTTTCCTACACAGAGTTCCGCCTTGGGACTGCCGGGGTAGAGGCGAACGGTGCGCAGGTCACTGTGCGTACCACCGTGGAAAACACCGGCACTATGGCGGGGCGGCAGGTCGTGCAGGTGTACCTGAGCAAGCCTGCCGATAAGCTCGATGTGCCCCGGCAGGAGCTTTGCGCCTTTGCCAAGACCCGCACACTTGCCCCGGGAGAAGCAGAAACTGTCACCTGCTCCTTTACCTTGCCGGAGATGGCAGCTTATGATGCCGAAACTGCCGCCTATATTCTCGAGGCCGGTGATCACCTTGTCCGTGTCGGTGTCAGCAGCGCCGAAACCGTCCCCGCCGCCGTCCTGCATCTGGACAAGACCGTCACGACCCTGCAGGCAAAAAATGTGCTGGGCAGCACGGATTTCACCGACCTTACCGCCCCTGCCGCCGCGATGGAGCGCCCGGAGGGTGTGCCGGTCATCGAAATCGACCCGGCCTCGATTGTCTGTGAAACGATAGACTATGCCCGCACCGAGGAAATTTTGCCCGAGATGGACGCCCTGACCAAGGAGGACGCCGCCCTGCTTCTGATTGGCAATTTTGATCCGAACGCAAAGGGCTTTGCTTCGATGATCGGCACCGCAGGCCGCCATGTCTGCGGTGCGGCGGGTGAGAGCTGCAGCACTGTCAAGGGCATTCCCTGGCTGGTCATGGCCGACGGCCCTGCCGGTCTGCGCCTTGCGAAGGAGTATTATGAGGACGGCAAGGGCAAGCACGCTGTCGGCAATGCCTCGGTGCCGGATTCCATTATGGAAATGCTGTCCGGCCCGATGAAACTGGTGATGAGCCTGATGGGCGGCAACGGCAAGCCGAAGGCCGGCTGCGAGATCAAGACCCAATACTGCACGGCCATTCCCATCGGCACCGCGCTGGCGCAGAGCTTTGACACGGATTTTGTGCAGCGGTGCGGCGGCATCGTCGGCGAGGAGATGGAGCACTTCGGCGTTCATCTGTGGCTTGCCCCGGCGCTGAACATCCATCGTTCGATCCGCTGCGGGCGCAACTTTGAGTACTACTCTGAGGATCCGCTCGTCTCCGGCAAGATGGCCGCCGCCATGACGCGCGGTGTGCAGGCTCATAAGGGCTGCGGCACGACCATCAAGCATTATGCCGCCAACAATAAAGAGTACAACCGCACCCGCAACAACAGCATGGTTTCCGAGCGCGCCATGCGTGAAATTTACTTAAAGGGCTTCGGCATCTGCGTGCGGGAAGCCCAGCCCAAGGCCGTCATGACCTCCTACAATCTGCTGAACGGCACCCACACCGCCGAAAGCCGCGGGCTGATTATGGATATTCTGCGTGCCGAGTTCGGGTATGAGGGCATCGTCATGACCGACTGGGTCTCACCGATTGCCGGGGATGCGCGCTCTGCCCACCGGGATTCGCAGGCGCAGTATGTAGCTGCAGCAGGCGGCGACCTGTTCATGCCCGGCAACAAGGGTGATTATGACAACCTGCTGCAGGGCATCGCCAGCGGTGCAGTGACGCTGGAGCAGGTAAAAATCAATGCCTCCCGCGTGGTCAGAATGGCGCGGGCGCTGACACAAGAATAAAACATAAAAACCTCTGCCAGACTGTTTGCCTGGCAGAGGTTTTTTGGATAAGCATTTACTTTTCGCGGTACTCCATCGGGGTTTGGCCTGTGACCTCCTGAAAAATCCGGCTGAAATAGTTGCGTGTGCTGAAAGAAAGTGCAGTAGCAATGTCCTGCACGGTCTGGTCGGTGCTTTTCAGCAAAACCTTGGCGCGCTCGATCTTGGCAAATTTGATGTAATCTGTCACGCTCAAGCCCGTTTCCTCCTTGAATTTGTGGGTCAGATAATATTCCGTGTAGCCCACCAGCGCTGCAATATCTGCAGCGCGTATTTTTTTATCGAGGTTCATCTCAATGTAGTCCACGCACTTTTGCACCTGCTGGCTGAGGTTGGGGTTTGTGCGGCATTTATGCACGCGCCGGACAAAGTCGTCATACATCATCAGTGCCAGAGGATCGAGGTCGTCCATCGTTTTTGCATTTTCGGCAGATTGGATGTAGCTGTCCCCCAGCGCGTAGGCTTCCTCCGGCGAAAGCCCGCCCTCGATGGCGGCACGGCATACCAGCGAGGTAAACACGATGATGCTGGTCTTGCTCTGGCGCAAAGCGTCATCGCTGCGCACAGGCACGCCCGCACTGATGCCCATACTGGCGGAAAGCGCCTGCTTGTAGTTCAAGTCTCCGGTGCGCACCATCTGCAGAAGTCCCTGCTCTGCCATCCAGACCTTGTGGCGATCATGGGCAGGCTGCTGCACGGCATTGCGTACCTGCGTCAAATCCTCGCTGTTAATGTCACTGATCGCAAGATGGTTACCGGTCAGACAATAATGCATCATCAGAGCGTAGCGGTGCAAGACTGTGCATTGCAGCACCGGTACGGTTTTCAACGCCTCGTACAGCTGCATGGTCCATGCCACGCTCGTCTCCAGACGGTTATAGTATTGCAGCCCCTGCTCGATCCCGCGCAGCGAAACATCCTGATAAAACACCGGCCCGATGACCCAGGCGCGTTTCAGCGCACTGCCGTCCTTTTCAAAGGCAGCTGCCCATGTCATGCCAATGGCCGTGCCCAGTGTGACGGGCTTTGTGTGCCGGCTGCCGTAGTCCAGCATTTTTTTCTTGCAGCCGAATAGGTCAAATGCGCCGGAGAGGAACCCCGCTTCCGGGCAGTTGCTCTGCAGCAGGCTGCCATCGGCATTATAGCACCATGTATAAATGTTGCCGCCGCACTGGATCAGCTCAGAAAACAGCTCCATATTTTGAAAAACATCCATCGAATCACCCTCTTTTTATACCAGTATACCACAAAAAAGTGGCTGCCGTACAGGCAACCACTGCTATTTTTATGCGTTGGCGTATCCGCCCAGCACCGCAAGGCTGGGCTTCGGGGTGCGTTCCAGCGTTTCGCGGTTCACGGCGATCAGGCCAAAGTTCATGGCATAGCCCTTCTGCCACTCAAAGTTATCCATCAGGCTCCAGTGGAAGTACCCCTTGACCGGGATACCATCGGCGATGCAGTGCTGCACGCCCGCCAAGGCTGCCTCGATAAACGCCACGCGGCGCGTATCATCAGCGGTAGCGATGCCGTTTTCGGTCACGATCAAGTCACCCTTAAAGTCGGCGGCCACCTTGCGGATGACGTTTTCCAACGCCTGCGGATAAAACTCGTAGTCCATCTGGGTCAGCTCGGCACCCTGCGGGGCGGGCAGCTGCCCCTGCGCACCGTACAGCGTGCGGGTGTAGTTCTGCACGCCGAGGAAGTCATCCTCCTTAATATAAGGAAGATAGTGGGTGAACTCTTCCTCCCACGCAGCGGCGGCAAAGGCTTCACCGCCCGGCTGGGCCTGCAGGTCATGCAGCGAGAGGGTCAGACCGACCTTGACCTCGGGGCAGATTGCCTTGATGGCCTCCCGCGCGGCAGCGTGGGCGCGCATCACCAGCAAATCGCCCTCCGGCGTGCGCTCGCTGACGAAAATTTTCGGCTGCGGTGTGCCGAACACGGTGGCGTTTTCGGCGGCGGCGTACTTCATATTTTCCATCATCTTCTGGAAGTTCATGCCCACCTGTACGCTGCCTTCGGCGGATTTGCCCGCGTTGGCGGCAGCCTTGGCGGCCTGCTCTGCCATCAGGCGGAACCGCTTGGAGATTGCCGCCAGCTGCAGGCCCATATTTGCCTCATTGATGGTGCAGACATAAGAAAGTTCACTGCCCAGTCGCTCCATCACATAGCTGACATAGCGTTTGAAGTATTCGACCGTGGATTCTGCCTCCCAGCCGCCCTTGGCAATCAGCCACTTGGGGCTGGTGAAGTGCAGCAGCGTCGCAACAGGTTCAACGCCGTGCGCCTTGCAGCAGGCAATGACCTTGCGGTAATGCTCGATTTCGGCAGGGTCGAACTTGCCCTCCTCCGGCTCGATGCGCGCCCACTCGATGGAAAAGCGGTAGGCGTTCAGCCCGGCATCCGCCAGCAGTCGAATATCTTCCTCATACCGATTATAATGGTCGCAGGCAATGCCGCTCGGCTCAGCAAAGCTGGTGTGGGGCAGCTGCTCTTGTGCCCAGTAGTCGGAATGAATGTTGTTGCCCTCGACCTGATGGGCGGCGGTGGCGGCGCCCACAAAAAAGCCTTTTTCAAATTTCTGCATAATTTTCTCCTTACCTGTGCTGTCTAAAGCAAATCCAGAAACTTTTGTACCTGTATCATAGCATAACAAGCGCAAGTCGTGAGGGTATTATTTAGCAAATCAGGACAATATTTCGTGTTGCTTGAAATAATGCGCGAATTTTTGTTCCTTATCTGCTGATTTTTATCTCCTGCTGCCGTTTTGCTTCTGGTATAGTGGTGTCAGTGAGAAAAACCACTGCGGAATTCTTAGGAGGAAAACAATATGTTCAAAAAGAAACCCACTGCTTCAGAAGTTGACGGCGTACAATACCGCCGCGCCAAAACATGGCAAATCATCTGCTACGCCTGCAACGCGCTGGTCGGTATGAGCGTCTACTCGCTCATCGGTATGGCCAGCTATTCGGCCAGCATCGGCTACGGCATTACCACCGCAGCGGTTGGCATCATCCTGACCTGCACCCGTATTCTGGACGGCATCACCGACCCGCTGCTGGCCTTTGTGTATGACCGCGTCAACACCAAGTTCGGCAAGCTGCGCATTTTGCTGATTGCCGGCTATCTGATCGAAGCGCTCGCCCTGTACGGAATGTTCACCGGCTTCTCCTCCAAGGGGATGGGGCTGGTCGCGTTCACGCTGCTGTACGTGGTCTACGTCATCGGCTACACCACCACCAATATGACGGCGCAGACCATTCCCGCCATTATGACGAATGACCCCCGCCAGCGCCCCACCCTCGGCGTCTGGACGACCGCATTCAACTATCTGGTGCCGATGGTTATGTCCATGGTGCTCAACGTCGTCCTGCTGCCCAAGTGCGGCGGCACCTATAATCAGGCATTTCTGACCGCTGCCTGCAATGTCACCCTGATTGTTGCCGCCATCGGCACCCTGCTGGTCTGCCTCGGCGTTTCCGCCTTCGACAAACCCGAAACCTTTGTCGGCACCAAGAAAACCGAACCGCTGAAGATGGCCGATATTGTCGAGGTCCTCAAGCACAACAAGCCGCTGCAGTGCTACATTGCGTCCAACGCATCCGACAAGCTGGCTCAGCAGGTCGGCAGCCAGGCCATCATCAACACAATTCTCGGCGGCATTATCATCGGCAATATAGGTCTTGGCACGATCCTGTCGGTTATCAGCATGGTGCCGTCCATCTTCTTCGCCGCTTTCGGTGCCAAGTATGTCGGCAAGCACGGCAGCAAAAAGGGCATTGTCAATTTCACCTGCATCAGCATGGTCATCACCGCTGTTATGATCGTGTTCTTCCTTGTCATTGACCCCAAACAGATCGGTGTCATGGGCAGCCCCGCCATGATTATTTATGTCATTCTGTCTCTGCTGCAGAACGGCTCCAATATGTGCATCACCACCTCCAACACCTCGTATATGGCCGATGCCATCGACTTTGAGCTCGACCGCAGCGGGCGTTATATTCCCGCCGTTGTCTCCGGCACCTACAGCCTGGTCGATAAACTCATCACCTCTTTTGCCGCCGTGATTGCCACCGGTGCTGTTGCGCTGCTGGGCTACACCGCCACGATGCCCCAGCCCACCGACCCTTGCACCCCCGCTATCTTCTGGATGGCTATGGTTCTCAAGTTTGGTCTGCCTATCATCGGCTGGATCATTACGCTGATTGCCATGCGCAACTGCCCGCTGAGCAAGGAGGAGATGGTCAACGTCCAGAAGCGCATTGCCGAGAAGAAGGCTGCCGCACAGTCTGAATTCTATAAAGAACAGCTTCAGTAAGCCCATCCCACAACAGCCGAAAGGGTTTGCAGCCCTTTCGGCTGTTTGAAGTTAAATCCACACATAAGGAGTCATGTTATGAGCAAGACAATTCTTTTGAACCAGAACTGGATTTTTTCCAAAGAAGGACACGACGAACCCGTCACCCTGCCCCACACCTGGAACGCCATCGACGGGCAGGACGGCGGCAACGACTACTACCGCGGCACCTGCAGCTACACCACCGTGCTGCCTGACATCTCCCTGCCGGAAAACGGACGTGCCGTTTTGCAGTTTGATGCCGTTGCCATGACCGCCGAGGTCTACCTGAACGAGCAAAAGCTTGCTGAGCATAAGGGCGGCTATTCTGCATTTTGCGTGGACATTACCGATGCGCTGCGCAACGGCAGCAACCTGCTGCGCGTGAGTGTGGACAACAGCGACAATGACACCGTTTACCCGCAAAAAGCCGATTTCACCTTCTACGGCGGCATTTACCGCGATGTAACGCTGCATGTTGTGCCCGCTGCTCATTTTGCCCTTGCTGAAAACGGCGCGGTGCCCGTCAAGGTCACGCCGATTGTCACGGACCTCGACGCCCGCCGCTGTGAAGTGACGGTGGAAGCCGCTGTGGTGGGTGCCGAAAGTGTCACCTTCACACTGGATGGCCAGCAGACGAGCGTTGCCGTCAAGGACGGCACCGCCAGAGCCGTGTTCACGCTGGAGCATGCCCGCCTGTGGGACGGTCTTGATGACCCGTATCTCTACACCGTGACTGCGCGGCTGGTCAATGGCGAGACCGAGACCGCCCGCTTCGGCTGCCGCAAGTTTGAAATTGACCCGCAGAAGGGCTTTATCCTGAACGGGCGCCCCTATCCCCTGCGCGGTGTTTCCCGCCATCAGGACCGCAAGGGCGCGGGTGTGGCCATCACCAAAGAGATGATGGAGGAAGATATGGCGCTGATCCTTGAAATGGGCGCCAACACCATCCGCCTGGCCCACTACCAGCACGCGCAGGCGTTCTATGATCTGTGCGACGAAAAGGGTCTTGTCATCTGGGCGGAAATCCCCTACATCACGATGCACATGCACAACGGGCGCGCCAACACGCTGACCCAGATGGAAGAACTCATCGTCCAGAACTACAACCACCCCTGCATTGCTGTTTGGGGACTGTCCAACGAAATTACCGCCGCCAGCCCTGTGAATGAGGAGCTGCTGGAAAACCACCGCGCCTTGAACGAACTGGCGCACCGCCTTGACCCGACCCGTCCGACCACGATGGCGAATGTCTTTATGCTTGAAATCACCAGCCCGATTCTGGAAATTCCCGATGTGAACAGTTACAACCTGTATTTTGGCTGGTATCTGGGCGAGCTTGACCAGAACGATGACTTTTTTGATACCTACCACGCCAAATATCCCGACCGCTGCATCGGTTTTTCGGAGTACGGCGCAGACGCCAACCCCGCTTACCAGAGCGCCCACCCCGAAAAGGGCGACTATACCGAAACCTACCAGTGCGTCTATCACGAGCACATGGCAAAAATGATTGCTGACCGCCCGTGGCTGTGGGCGACCCATGTCTGGAATATGTTCGACTTTGCCGCCGACGGGCGCGACGAGGGCGGCAAAAACGGCGAGAACCAGAAGGGCCTTGTCACCTTTGACCGCAAAATCAAAAAGGACGCCTTCTACCTGTACAAGGCCTACTGGAGCAAGCAGCCCTTTGTACACACCTGCGGCAGCCGCTATGTGGACCGCACCGAGGATGTGACCGAGGTCCGGGTCTACTCCAACCTGCCGGAGGTTTCGCTGTACAAGGACGGACACCTGGTCGAAACGAAAAAAGGCGACAAAGTGTTTGTTTTCAATGTGCCCATCACCGGCAAGCACAGCATTGAGGCCCGCGCAGGGGCGTATTCCAGCGTGATTCTGGTCAACAAGGCTGCCGAGCCGAACCCCGCTTACGCCATGTCCAACCGTCAGGTCGTGAACAACTGGTTTGACGGCGAGCTGGACGAAACCTGCTGGAGCGTCAAGGACAATATGGCAGCTGCCATGGCGGACGCCAAGGTCGGACCCGTTTTGAAAGCCATTACCGACAAGGCGGCTGCCGCCCGCGGTGATGTAGCCGCCGCCGTCAAGGACAACCCCGCACTGGTTGCCATGATGGAGCGCGCCATGCAGCGCATGACCGTGGAGAGTATGCTCAAGCAGGCAGGCACGGACGCCGAGAGCATCAAGCAGCTGAACCGCGTTTTGCAGGGCATCAAAAAGGATGTGTAATACGATGAAAACCTACTGCAACCCCTTGGATTTGGGCTACCGTTACCAGCACATGAAGGAGGGTGAGCGCATCGCCGGTTTCCGCGAGGGCGCTGACCCGACACTGGTGTACTTCAAGGGCAAATATTACCTGTTTGTGTCGATGTCGGCCGGGTTCTGGCACTCGGACGATCTGCTGCACTGGGATTTCCATGCCGACCCCGATTTGCTGATTTACGACTACGCACCCGATGTGCGCCAGGTGGGCGATTACCTCTACTTCTGCGCCAGCCGCAAGGGCCGCAACTGCCCGATTCTGCGCACCGCCGACCCGCTGACCGAGCCGTTTACCGAGGTCAGCGCCCCGTTCGCCTTTTGGGACCCCGATATGTTTTGCGATGATGACGGGCGCGTGTATTTCTACTGGGGCTGCTCCAACACCTCGCCCATCTGGGGTGTGGAGCTTGACCCCGAAACCATGACGCCCATCGGGGAAAAGAAAGAACTGATTTTCGGGCGCGAAGAAGAATTGGGCTATGAGCGCCCCGGCAACAACGGCATTGTGGATAAAGAGAGCAGCGTACTTTACAAATCCATGAAACCGTTCTATAACGAGGCGACCGGCCATCTGGAGCTGCCGCCCCAGATGGCGCAGATTCCGGGGCTGAACGCCGAGGCACTGACCGCCATGTTCAACGCCGTCGGCAAGCCCTATATCGAGGGCGCGTTTATGACAAAGCACAACGGTACGTATTATCTGCAATACGCCTGCCCCGGCACCCAGTACAACACCTACGCCGACGGCGTGTATACATCCAAGTCCCCGCTGGGACCGTTCACGCTGCAGGCGTCCAACCCGTTTTCCGCCAAGCCGGGCGGGTTTATGACGGGTGCCGGACACGGCAGCACCATTGCCGACAAGTACGGCAACTACTGGCACGCGTCCACGATGCGCATTTCGGTCAACCACGACTTTGAGCGCCGCGTGGGTCTGTTCCCTGCCGGGTTTGATGCGGACGGCGTGCTGTACTGCAACCAGAATTTTGCCGACTACCCGCATGAGATTCCGGCAGGCAAATTTGACGCCGCCAGCCAGCAGCCCAAGTGGATGCTGCTCAGCTACCGCAAGACCGTGACGGCATCCTCCACCGCCGAGGGCAGCGACCCGGTGAATGCCGTGGACGAGGATTGCCGCCGCTGGTGGAGCGCGGGCAGCGACCAGCCCGGCGAATGGCTGTGCGTGGATTTGGGCAGAGACTGCGATGTGCGGGCAGTTCAGGTCAATATGGCGGACGAAGCGCTGGCGGTGGACTTCCCTGCTGACAGCTACGGCGATGACCGCAAGACCCGCCACATCGAAACCCGCCCGCAGATTTCGCATTACACCGTGGAAACCAGCTTGGACGGCAAGGTGTGGACACTGCGCGAGGATGTCGCCCGCGAATGCTCCAACGGCTATTATGAATACGCGGACGGCATCCGTGCGCGGTATATCCGCGTGACGGGCGGCGAGTTGCCCTACGGGCAGGCTTTGCGCATCAGCGGGCTGCGTGTGTTCGGCAACGGCGAGGGCGAACGCCCCGCCCAAGCCGACGCCAAAGCCGTGCGCGTGGATGCGCTGGACGGCAAAATCAGCTGGCAGCACCTTGAAAACGCGCAGGGCTGCAATGTGCGCTACGGCATTGCACCGGATAAACTGTACCAAAGCTGGCTTGTCTATGATGCCGACGAGGTCACGCTTTCCACGCTGATGTCCGGGCAGACCTATTACGTCTGCGTGGACAGCTTCAACGAAAACGGCATCACAACGGGCAAAATCATCAAGATGGAGGGCTGAACCATGCCCACAAAAGCAGTCCAGCAATTTATGCTGGGAACCGTCTTAAGCAACGAAAACGAGGCGCGCCAGACGCTGGCTGCCATGAAAGCCGCCGGCTATGACGGCATTGAGCTGTGCGGATTTATGATCCACCCCATCGGCTTTATGGTGCGGCTGCTGACCAAGGCGGCGGGTATGCCCGTGGGCAAGGGCGGCAATCTCGACTGGCACGCTTTGGTCAAAGAAGCGGGGCTGCAGGTCGTCAGCCTGCACACCGATTTGGGCAGTCTGGAACGCGACGCCAAGGCCGTGGCCGATGAAGCCAAAAGCTTTGGCACGAAGTATGTTGTCATCACGGGTATGTATCGCTTTGACTACGGCGATGAAGCCACGATGCACGACCTTGCCGCACGGCTGAACAAGGCGGGCGCGGCGCTGAAGGCCGAGGGCGTGGAGCTTTTGTACCACAACCACAACTGCGAACTGCGCCATGTGAACGCCGAAAAGCGTGCCTACGACATTTTGCTGGAGGAAACCGACCCGCAATTCGTCAACTTTGAGTTTGACAGCTATTGGTTCACCGAGGGCGGCGCGAATGCGCTTGCGTGGATGCAGCGTCTGGGAACCCGCATGAAGCTGTGGCACATCAATGACCGCGGCACCCGCATTTCGGGCAGCGCCGTAACGCCGATTTTGAAAACCGACAGCATGGAGCTGGGTACCGGCAATATGGACCTCGACAGCCTGATGGCACAGGCGCTTTTTGTCGGCGTGGATGCCGTGATTCTGGAAAGCCACCGCAACTGGGTGGATAACTCCCCCGTCAAGAGTTTACAGGTCAGCGCCGCATATCTGAAACAGTATACTTAAACCGCAATCCCCTGCCCGAAAGGACAGGGGATTTGTTTTTCCTGCGTTGAAATTCGGTTTTTTGTGTGATATACTTAGGGCAGAAAATCGGGAGTTTATGGTATAGCGCTATGAAAAGAATTATAGTAATAGGTTGTCCCGGAAGCGGTAAAAGCACATTTTCAAGAAAGCTGCATAAATTGACAGGCATTCCGCTTTATCATTTAGACTTGATGTATTGGAATCCGGATAGAACGATTGTGGATAAATCTGTTTTCCGCGAACGGTTAGTAAATGCAATTCAAAGTGAAGAATGGATTATTGACGGAAATTACAAATCCACATTAGAAATGAGATTGCAAGCATGTGATACTGTTGTTTTTCTGGATTACACAGTAAATGTCTGTCTTGATGGCATCAAAAAACGAAGAGGTAAACCCCGGACGGATATGCCATGGATAGAAAATGAAGAAGATGGGGAGTTTATTGAATTTGTAAAAAACTATAATTGCCAAAACAGACCAAGGGTGATGGAACTGTTAAATCAATATGCGAATAAAGACATTTACATTTTTAAGGAGCGAAAGGAAGCAAATGAATTTCTGAATCGTTTGTAACAACAACTTCCAGTTTATCAAAAACAGCGCCTGCCCTGCCGTAAGTTTTACGGCAGGGCAGGCGCTGTTTTCTTATACTGCGTGCTTTCCGGGGGCAAGGGTCAGCTTACGCCCATCGGGCAGGGTGACATCGGCGGTCAGATTGGCGGGGATTTCAAACTCATATGCTACTGTATCGGCGTCATAATGCCAGCCGCTTACAATGCGCCCGGCCGGGGAATCGTAGGCAGCTTTCGCCCAGCCCAGCGATTTTTCGGGCGTCGGGGCTATCGTCAGTGTGCCGCCCGCGTAATGAATACCGCACACGCCGCCGAACAGCCAGCCGCAGATGGCACCGTAGCTGTAATGGTTCAGGGATTCGTGCGGCTGGCCGTTTTCGTCAATTCCAGTCCATGTTTCCCAAACAGTCGTGGCGCCCTTGCCGACCTCATACAGCCAGCCGGGGGCATCGGGCTGCAAAAGCAGCTTGTAGGCAGTGTCCGCATAGCCGTATTTTGCCAGCACATCGCACAAAAACGGCGTGGACAAAAAGCCTGTGTTCAGGTGGCAGCCGTTCTCGATGACCATCTGGTTCAGCGTTTCGGCGGCCGCTTTGCTTTCGTCCTCACCCAGCAGGGCAAAGGCAATGGCGCGGACATACTCGCACTGGCGGTCAGACTTGATAACGCCGTTCTCGGTAAACGCCGTGCGGTAGGCTTTTACCGCGTTGGCGGCGGTGCCGCGGTAGTTGGCGGCATCGTCGGACTTGCCCAGTGCATCAGCTACTTCCGCCAGCAAGCGCCCGGAGTAGGCCAGATACGCCGTGCCAACGCTCTTGCGCGGGTTCATCATCGCCTGCATGGGGGTGATGCCCGGCTCGCACCATTCGCCGTAATCCATGCCGTTTAAAACGGTGAACTTGGCGTAATCACCGCCCTGCTGCTCATCGGTTGTCTGCTGCGCGCGCCCCAGCAAAAAGCCGTACCAGCGCTGCATCATCTCATAGTTGTCCGCCAGAATTTTGCGGTCACCCGTGCGTTTGTACAGGGCATACGGCACCAGAATCGCCGCATCGCCCCACCCTGCCGACATGCAAAGCATCGGGGTCATATAGCCGGGGCGGGCGTTCGGCGGGGCAATGTTCGCCATGCGCCCGTCCGGGTACTGGTTCAGGCGGCACTCCGCCAGCCATTTTTCCGCCACGGGGTAGCAGTCCATCAGGGTCAGGCCGGTTTCAATAAACACGCCCATATCCCCTGTCCAACCTGCGCGTTCGCGGGTCGGGCAGTCGGTGGGAATATCGCAGAAGTTGCCCTTCTGGCTCCAAATGCTGTTCTTGACAAGCTGATTCACTGCGTCATTTCCGCAGATAAACGCGCCCGTCACCGCCATGTCAGAGTAGACGGCGTGGGCCGTAAACACGGCATCGGTCAAATCGGCGTCGGTTTCGACCTTGGCGTAGCGGAAGCCCATGATCGTAAAGTGGGGCTTGAAGTGGTTTTTCCCCTCTTTGCAGACAAGCTCCAGCATTTGGGCGGTGCCGCCCTCCTTGTGGCGGTTGCGATCTTGGAAGTTTTCTTGGGTAAAGTTGCCGTTTTCGTCCAGTGCTTCGCCGCAGGTCAGCTTGACCTTTTGCCCTGCGCGGGCGGTCAGCGTCATCTCCACATAACCGGCGATATTCTGCCCAAAGTCCAGCACAGTCTCCCCGTTGGGCGTTTGCAGCAGCTTACCGGGGAAGGTTTCGTGTTCCAGAATCGGCACGGTATTCATACCGGTGATGGGCAGATCATCGCGGTAGGCGCGCACACCGTGCCAGCCGGTCAGTTCGCCCTCAAGTCGTGCATCGTAGACCTCGCCCTGCTGCATATCGTTCTGGCGGATAGGCCCGCACTGCGTTGCCTGCATCGTGCCGTCAGAAACGCAGACGGCTTGGCCGTCCACCTCCAGCTGAAACAGCACGCCCAGCGTATCACCGAACAAGTCGCGGTCACCGTCAACGCCGCCTGTGCTGCGGTGCCAGCCGTCACCAAGGGCAACCAGCAACTCGTTTTCACCGTCACGCAAATATTGCGTTACATCGTATGTTTGCGCTGCAAGGTGCTTGCTGCCGGTAAAGCTGCCGGGGGCTAAAACCATATCCCCGACACGCACACCGTTCAGCCATACCGCATACAGCCCCTTGGCGGTAATGTACAGCCGCGCTTCGCCCTTGGCTGCAGTAAAGGTTTTGCGCAGGTACGATGCCGGACGATGGGGCTTGTACGGCTCGGCTTCGCCCTTGCCTGCGGCTTCTTTTTCCGCCTGCTTGCGCTCCCAGTTGGGGCGGGCAAAGGCGTTGATGGCATCATCCCCGGGGATGTCGATTTCTTCCGTTTCGGGGTCTACCCATTCACCCTGCCAGTCGCTTTGCGCCAAGCCCGTTTCAAAGTGCGCCTCACTCCACGCGTCGGGGGTGTCGTTTTCGTCCCACAGGCGCACGCGCCAGCACCCACGCACGCGGGAGCCGACCACAGTCGGGGCATCGGTGTGCACGGCGGCGCTCTGCACCTTGCCGCTGTGCCAAACAGTCTCGCCGTTCGCGGTCAGTTCAATTTCATAGGCAGTCTGGCGCACGCCGTCAACGCACTGCCAAGACAAGAACAGCGGCCCGGCATCCATGCCAAGGGGCGCGGTAAGATGATTCGTTTTCAGGTTTATTGCTCGCATCGCTGGGTACTCCTTTTCAATTTACTCCCTATATTATAATGGAAATTTCCCAGCGGGCGAACTCAGAAATTACGGATAAGGGATAAAAATTTCAAAAGCATCGAATAATACATAAATTTTTATTCCATTTCCGGATTTGATGCCCCCACCGTGCACCACCGGCGGGGATTTTTTATTGACATTTTTGGTCTATCGTAGTAGACTATAGGCAGAGATAGGTCTATTGCAATAAACCAAAAGGAGCTTTCCCTATGCTGAATCATGAACCGCTTCGCCTTGCTGACGGCGAATACCGCTTTGCCTGCCTTGTGTGGGACAACGAGCCGCTGCCCAGCGGGCAGTTGGTCGCGCTGGCCGCCGAGGGGCTGGGCTGGAAAAAAAGCACGACCTACACCGTTTTAAAAAAGCTCTGTGAGCGCGGCGTGCTGCAAAACGCCGATGGCCGCGTGACGAGCCTTATTAAAAAGGAGGACGTCCAGCAGGCCGAGAGTGCCGCAGTGGTGGACAAGACCTTTGACGGCAGTCTGCCGCGGTTCGTGGCCGCGTTTTTGAACTCAAAGCCCATCAGCGACGCCGAGGCCGCCGAGATCCGCGCACTGCTCGACGCCGCCCGCTATAAGGAGGAATAGCCATGCGCAGTATCGTTCTTGCCTTTTTGCTGTTGAGCGCCCGCGGCGGTGTGGCCGCGCTGGCGGCGTGGCTGGTCTGCAGGGCCCTGCGCCGCGCCCATGCGCCCAGTCGGCTCCTGTGCTGGCTGTGGCTGGCCGTAGGGCTGCGGTTTGTGCTGCCGTGGGGCATCCCGCTGAAGCTGCCCCGCCCGGAGAGCGCCCCGCTGGCCGCTGCCGCCGACACCGTGCAGGAGCTGGGCGAGCTGCCGCTGCTGCCCCCTGCCCCCGCCGCAGCCGCAGCTGCGGCCCCGCTGCCTTGGTACGCCCGGCTGACGCCGTGGCACGCGCTGGCGGCGGTCTGGCTGGTCGGTGTGCTGGTGCTGGCTGTGCGCGGGGCCGTCGGCTACCTGAAATTAAAGCGCTGTGTGGCGCTGGCCTGTAAAACGCCCGACGGCTGCTACGGCTGGGCGTGCGTGCCCACGCCGTTCACACTGTGCTTTGTGCGCCCGCGCATCTACCTGCCGGACAGCCTGCAAGGCCTGGCGCGGCAGGCTGTTCTGCTGCATGAGCGGACCCACATCCGCCGCCGCGATCCGCTGGTGAAGCCGCTGTTTTATGCCGTCGTCTGCCTGCACTGGTTCAATCCGCTGGCGTGGCTGGCCTTGCGCGCCTTTGAGCATGACATGGAGGCCGCCTGCGACGAGGCAGCCGTGCAGGGCTGCACGCTGGCCGAGCGCAGCACCTACTGTGAGAGCCTGCTGCATTTTGCCATGCAGGGACGCCCCATCCGAACACCCGGAAGTCTTGCCTTCGGGCAGGGCAGCGTGAAGGAGCGCATTGTGCACCTGCTGCACTACCGCCGTCTGGGCGCGGGGGCGCTGGCGCTCTGCGCCGTGGCCGTGGGCGTCAGCGTGACAGCCTGTATGGTGCGCCCGCAGGTGGAGGCAGCCCACGCCGCGCCGGAGCCGCCCGCCGCTACTGCCGAGACTGCAGAGCCGACACCGACACCTGCGCCCACGGAGACGCCTGCAGCCATGCCCGCCGCGACGCTGCCGACGTTAAGTGACGCCGCCAACAGCCCGCGCTTTGTCTGCCCGGTCAAGTACAAATATATTTCCCGCTTCATGAGCGTGGACGGCGGCCACCGGGGCGACGACCTGCATGCCGCCGAGGGCACCGAGATTTACGCCGCCGCGGACGGTGTTGTGCTGGCCGCGCAGGAGCATTACAGCTGGGGCAATTTTGTGGAGATCGACCACGGTACCGACGCCGACGGTCTGCGCTGGGGCACGCTGTACGCCCACATGAAGTCCTGCGCCGTTGTGCCCGGGCAGACCGTGACCGCCGGTCAGGTCATCGGGTACGTGGGTTCCACCGGGTACACCACCGGCAACGCCTGCCATTTTGAGATGCATGTCAACGGCACGTTGGTCGAACCGCGGTATTTTACCGCCTACCGGGGCAGCGACGCCGCCGAACTGACGCAGGAAAAGGCAGATGAAATCCTGGCCGAAGCTGTGCGCAATGCGAGTTCCGACCAGGTAACTGCCGCCGATGGAGCCGCAGCCCTTTCCGGCGTGGAGCTCTTTACCCTGCCGGTCGCGCCCCCGCCGCAGGTCAGCGTCTATGACCCCGAAAACGGCCACCCCGGCATTGACTTTGCCGCTGAGGAGGGCGCGGAGGTTTACGCCGTTGCCGATGGCATCGTGACCACCGCCGACTACGATGCTGAAAAGGGCAACTATGTCGTGCTTGACCACGGCGGCGGGCTGGAAACGGAGTATCAGCACTTGAAGTCGTCGCTCGTCTCTGCCGGGCAGTCCGTGGTTCAATGCCAGGTCTTGGGATATGTGGGCAGCACCGGCAATTCCACCGGGCCGCACCTGCACTTTGAGGCACGGCAGGACAGCGCGCCCGCAGACCTGACCGGGACTGCCCTATTAGCGGAGTAACAAGATGAAATACAGGCACTTCCCCGCCGCTGCTCTGGCGGCGGGGCTGCTTTTTTGTACCCTTTTTTCGGGCCTGACCGCTTACGCGGATGATAAAAAGAGCGAATTAACGCAAAAGCAGACCGATACGCGGCAGGAGTACGAAGCCGCACAGTCGGCCCTGGAAGAATTGCAAAACGAACAGACGCAGACCGAGAGCGAGGTTGCCGCCCTGACCGGGCAGGCCGCCGAGCTGGCCGGGCAAATTACCGCCGTGACCGCCGCCGTGCAAAATGCACAGACCGTTTTGGACGAGCGGCAGGCCGCGGCGGACGCCGCCCGCGCCGCACTGGACGCCAAGCAGGCCGAGTACGACGCGCGGCTGGCCGTCTGCCGTGAGCAGCTGCGCGCGATGCAGCGGTTGGACGGCGGCGGAGCCGTCTGGCTGCTGGCACAGGCCAAAAGCCTGTACCAGCTGCTGACGTTCGACGCGGTTTTGCAGCAGATGAGTGCGCGGAACAGCACGGTTCTGGCCGAGCTGGACGCCGAGGCCGCCGCACTGGAGCAGGCCCGCGCCGCGGCGGACGAGGCTGCCCGGCAGGCCGCCGATGCCAAGGCGGCACTCGAACAGCAGCAGGCAGCGCTGGCCGACACGCAGACCGCGCTGGAGGCCGCACTGCTCGACGCGAACAGCACGCTGACCGCCCAGCAGGCCGCGGCCCAGGCACAGGCCGCCGTGACCGACGCCGCGAAAAAGGCCTATGAGGACGCCACCGCCGCACTGGACGCCTATGTGCGGGAGCAGAGCCGACGCTACACAACGGCGGACCTGCACCTGACGAGCCTTGACTTCCGCTGCCCGCTGGACAGCTACGGGCGCATCACGACGCAGTTTGCCGAGCCGGACCCCTGGGGCATCCCCCACCGCGGCACCGATTTTGCCGCGCCGGGCGGCACGCCCATCTATGCGATTGCGGACGGTGTCGTCAGCGCCGCGCGGACGATGAACAGCTACGGAAACTGCGTGCAGGTCAGTCACGGCACCGCGGACGACGGCCACCGGTACGACAGCCTGTACGCCCACATGAGCAGCATCGCCGTGGCGCAGGGGGCCGCCGTGCAGAAGGGCGACCTGCTCGGGTATGTGGGCAACACCGGCAATGTCTACGGCGCGGGCGGCGGGTATCATCTGCACCTGGAGCTGCGCGTGGACGGCAGCAGAGTGGACCCGCTGGGGTTTGTGCCGACGCATTAAATGCCGCGTAGGGGCCGGTCATGCCCGGCCCCTACGGGAAAGCTAAAAGGAACGTGTATTGCTTTGACCTTCGGAGATTTTCTATACTACACAGGCTTCCATGTGGAATACACCGCGGTGCGCGTTGGACGCGGGCTGGCGGCGCTGGCACACGGCGCAGCGCGGGCGTTGCTTACACTGCTGGCTGTGGTGCTGCGGCCCGCAGTGCGGGCGGCGGACAGCTTTAAAGCAGCGCTCACCCATCCGCGGCAGCTGGCGGGGTACGCCGTGCCGCTGCTGGCCGCCGGGGTGCTGGCATGGTTCGTGCGCACCGCGCTGGCGCGGCCCTTTGTGCTGCGGGTCGAGGTCGGCGGGCAGGTCGTGGGCTATGTCACAGACGAGCAGGCGTTCGACGCAGCCCGCGCCGACGTACAGGCCCGCCTGACCGGCGTGGCCGGCTGGGACGTCCAACCCGCGTACACCCTTGTCATGGCCGACGCCGACACCCGCCCCATGACCGAGCGCGAGACCGCAGATGCCATCCTGCGCGCCGCAGGCGGCGAGATCACCGAGGGCACCGCCGTCTATCTGGACGGTGCGCTGCGGTTCGTCACCGACGAGGGCGACCACCTGCGGCAGTTTTTGTACGCTGTGCGTGCGCCGTGGCAGACCGACGGTGTGCAGACCGACTTTGTCCACGCCCTGCGGCTGGTGGACGGCATCTACCCTGCCGCGGCCATCACACCGTACCGCGACCTGACCGCCGCACTGCGGACGGACGATCTTTTGCAGGTCAAGGCCGTGCGGTACGAGACCGTGACCCGGGAGCTGCCGTTTGAGACCCAGACCATCGAGGACGCGGGGCTGGATTTTGGCAAAACCGAGACCGTACAGGCCGGGCAGAACGGCAGCGAGCTTGTCACCAGCGAGATCACAACCGTGGCGGGCGAGGTCGTCAGCACCCGCGTAGTGGATGTGCAGCTTGTGCAGGCCTCCGTGCCGGAGGTCATCCACCGCGGCACACGGCTGAAAAGCGGCATGATCGGCAGGCTGGGCACAGGCAGCTTTCTCTGGCCGGTGCCGGGGTATTCGGGCATCAGCCGGTGGGCCAGTCTGCCCTATGGACACCGCGGCGTGGACATCACGGCCCCCTACGGCACGCCGATCTATGCCGCCGACGCGGGCACGGTCATTGCCGCCCAGTGGCACAACCACCCCACCATGAGCTGGGGCTACTATGTGGAGATCGACCACGGCAACGGGTACAAAACGCTGTACGCCCACATGTCGTCCTTTGTCGTGCAGGCCGGGCAGACCGTGGAAAAAGGGCAGCTGATCGGCTATGTGGGGGCCACCGGCGCTGCCACGGGTCCCCACTGCCATTTTGAGATGTACTATAACAATGCACTTATCAGTGCGCGGAATGTGTTCCCGGATATGTGAGGCACAAGGCAGACAGGCTGCTGCCGAGTTGTCGACTTAATTTATTTTGCAAATCGCTTTACTTTTTGCTTTCCGTATGGTAAAATTCTTTGCATAGTAAAGCTGACTAAGCTCTCGTTCAGGTGCAATGGCGCACACGAACGGGAGCTTTTTGCCTAAAATGAGGTGTTACCATGGATCACATTGACCGTAAAATCATCGACCTTCTGCAAAACAACGCCCGCGCACCGTTAAAGGAAATTGCCGACCATGTGTTTTTGTCCAGCCCCGCCGTGTCGGCCCGCATGGCCCGGCTGGAAAGCTCCGGCACCATCACAGGCTACCAGGCACAGGTCGACGCGCCGAAGCTGGGCTACATGGTCAAGGCGTTCATCAATCTGGACATGGACCCCCAGCGTAAGCCGGAGTTTTACCCCTATATCCAGAGCTGCCCCCATGTGGTGGAATGCAACTGCGTCACCGGCGATTACAGTATGCTGATAGAGGTGCTGTTCGGTACGACGCAGGAGCTGGATCAGTTCATCAACCACCTGCAGCAGTTTGGCCGCACCCGGACGCAGATCGTCTTTTCGACGCCCGTGGAGCACCGCGGCGTGCCCGTAGCCGAGCCGGAGGAGAAGGAATAAAAAACAAAAAGCCTTCCCCATCGGGGGAAGGTGGCCGAGCGAAGCGAGGTCGGATAAGGGCGAAGCTTGCGCTGTTTCCCGTAAACGGGATATTGCCGGCAACGCGGCCCTCATCAGTCCGCTTCCCCCGATGGGGGAAGCCTTTTTCCGTTATAAGTATCCCCCGCTCCGCAGAACAAAGATCCAGCCTGTCAGCGTCAGGGCGGAGAGAAGGGTCGTCAGGGCAATGCAGCTCGAGGTCAGCACGCCCTCATGGCCCATGTTCCTGCTCATGACATAGGCGCTCGGCGTCGTGGGACTGCCCAGCATGATAAGCAGTGCGACGAGTTCCTCATTCCGAAAGCCCAGCGCTACCGCGCAGGGCAGGAACACCGCCGCAAGGCCCACGGTCTTGATGAACGCCGCCGCCAGCGTGGGGCCGAGCTTTTTGATGGCCTTCGTCCCTTCAAACGACGCACCGATGGACAGCAGCGACAGCGGCGTGGTCAGCGACGCAATGCTGCTGATGGTTTTGGTCGCGATCTGCGGCAGCGTGAACGGCAACAGCGCATAGACCGTGCCGAACACAATGCCCAGCAGGATCGGGTTTGTGGCCACACCGCGCAAGAGCTGCTTCGCGTCAGGCACGCCGCGCTGCTCGGGCGATTCCAGCATCAAGATCAGCACCGCAAAGATGTTGAAAAGCGGCACACTGCCCAAAATCATGAGCGGGGCCATGCCGGCGCTGCCGTAAATGTTCTGGATGAACGCCACGCCCAGCACGGCGGCGCTGCTGCGGTAGCCCGCCTGCACGAACTCGCCCACCAGCGCCTTGTCCTTCAAAAAACGTTTAGCCCCCGCCCAGACGGTCAGGATGCCGACGAGGGTGGCGGCAAAGCAGAACAGCACAAACCTGGGCCGGAAGTCGTGCAGGATGTCCACGCTGCCCATGTCCAGAAACAGCATGAGCGGCAAAGTCACCTTAAAGGTCAGCCTGTCCGACGCCTTACAGAACGCGGGCGGCAGAAAGCCGAGCTGCCCCAGCGCGTACCCCACCACCATGACAAGAAACACCGGCAGGGTCGCGTTCAGGCTGAAAATTAAATTTTGCATGGCAGTTCTCCCCTTTTTGTGCTGCCTTTATTCTACCATTCCCAACAAGTCTTTACAAGGCAGGGATTTTGCAAAATCTTTTTTCGGCAAAAGCCTTGACTTTTCCGGGGTGTTTGTGCTAGAATATCTCTTGCAGTCAATGCAACAAGCGGAAGTGCTGGAATCGGCAGACAGGCACGTTTGAGGTGCGTGTGTCTATGACGTGTGGGTTCAAGTCCCATCTTCCGCACCAAAAGAGAACCCCATGGCGTATCCCGCCATGGGGTTCTCTTTTTTCCTGCCACGCAGACCAAACAAAGCCCCCCGGCATCCTCACGATGCCGGGGGGCTTTGCGTTTATGGAAGGACAAAGAGAATCGCAGGGTTAAAGCTTAGGCGCGGTACTCCGCGGGCAGCTGGTCGACGGTCTGCCACTTTTCCATGGCATCTTCCAGCTTCATGCCGTTCGCAACCGCGTCGCGGCGGCAGGCGTTGACGGCCTGGATCTCCTTCATCTTCTCGCCGGTCAGGCTGTAGCCCTTCATGGCGATGAGAGTGGCCGCCCAGGCGACCATCGGGATGGCGCAGAACAGGACGATGACGACCACATTCATGCCCGGAGTGTACGGGTCATACTGGGTGGGCAGGTTGTTCAGACCGATAAAGGTCACGGCAATGCCGACGACGGTGGCGGACAGGCTGGAAACGAGCTTATCCACCAGGCTGAACAGCGTACCCATGATGCCCGGAATATACTTGCCGGAGCGGTAGGTCTCGTAGTCGGAGCAGTCGGCAACCATCGGAATGGGCATGTCGGCAGTAGCGTAGTATGCGCCGTAGCCGATGCCGAAGAACAGGATGAACAGAATCGTGTACAGGTTGATGGACAGACCATTCTCGCCCAGCAGGCTCAGATGGAATGCATCACCGTGACCCCACAGCAGCAGCAGGACCAGCACGCCGACATAGCAGGCCAGCGCCACGCTGACATACTTCGTCAGGCTGGCCTTCTGGCCCTTCTTCTGGCTGGTGCGCACAGAGAGAATGAAGAACGGCACACTGCAGGCGTAGCCCAGCACCATCATGGGCAGGTACAGCCCATCGTAAGCACCCATCATGCAGCCGTAGAGCATGCACAGGACCGTGGTGTTGTTGGCGATGGAGAGCGCCAGCTTCGTGCCAGCGCCCGCGATCATCAGACGCTGCATGGGTTTGTTTTCCCGGATGATCTGCAGATACTCGCTGACCTTGACCTTCTCGGTCTTTTCGCCGCCGATGCCAAAGTACTTGGGCTGATCCTTCTCCCAGATGCCGATGATGGCCAGGATGGTCAGCGCAATGGACATCACAATGCCCACGGGGGCCAGCGTGCGGAAGAAGCCCGCGGAGGAATAGCCGCCCTCATAGTTTTTGGCAAGGATGGGAGCCAGGAACTGCATAACGCCCATGCCCAGCAGACTGCCGACGGTGTTGAAGATCGTGAACAGCGGGCGCTGCTTGGGGTCGTTGGTCAGAACCGTCTGACCAGAACGGGTGCAGCTGGTCTGGAAGGTGTAGCCGATGACCCAGACAAAGTACAGGCCCACAAACGCGGCATAGCGTGCCCACATCATCGTATCGGGGATCATCGGGGTGATGCCGTACAGCACCAGAATGCTGACGGCCATGATAAGGTTGCCGATGGCCATGAACGGGCGGAATTTGCCGAACTTACCGTTCGTGCGGTCCATCAGCGCACCGATGATCGGGTCGGTGATGGCGTCGCACAGGCGCATGGCCGTGACCATGACCGAGGCAAACAGAGTGCCCAGCGCCAGTACATTGCTGCCGAAGGTGGCAATGTAGGAAAGCACAAGGACGTAATAAACATTCGTGGCACCGTTGTTCAGCGGAAACAGTACCAGCTGGTAAAGTTTGGCGCGATTGACGCTGGACGCTTTTGCATTTTCGCTCATGGGCTGCTCCTTGTTGTGGAAAAAGAAATCTTACTCAAAAGTCCCCGCCGGGGCCGGCGGGGAGCTTGCGGAAATTCTGTAGAAATCAGGCTTTCTTAGAGGCTTTCAGGGATTTTTTGAAATCCTTGTAGGCCTTGTATTCTTCGGTCTTGCGGAACTTGATGCCGCCAATGATCCACATCACGATGCCCAGCAGGCAGAAGAAGGTGAAGGCACAGGCAATGATGATGCTCATGGTGACAACCGTCGGGCGGGTGACCTTGATGGTGGTGTCGGCACCCACGCCGTTCATGCCGCAGGAGTTGGCGATGGCATACAGGTTGTGGTGGCAGGCCTCGCGCATGGCGGTGACGATGACGGGGTCGTTCTTGTACTTGGGCAGGGTGTCGGTGACGAAGGACATCATGGCATCGTAGATGGACACACCGGCCAGAACGCCGTCGGGACCGTTGACATACTGGGTCAGAACGTTATCGGTGATGACCATGCCGTCGCAGCCCCACTCGTTGCGCAGGATGCCGGTGACCAGACCGTAGTTGCCGCCGGACCAGACAGCGCCCCAGCGGGTGTAGGCGATCATAACGCCGTTGGCGTTGCCGACCTCAACAGGAGCCTGGAAGGCTTTCAGGTAGACTTCACGGGCAGCCTGCTCGTTCAGCCAGACGCCCAGACCGATACGGTCCTGCTCGCAGTCGTTCAGGGCAAAGTGCTTCATCACAACGTGGACGCCCTTGTCCTGAATTGCCTTGACTTCGTAAGCGGACATCATGCCGGAGAGGAAGCCGTCCTCGGAGTAGTACTCGAAGTTACGGCCACCGTAGGGGGTGCGGTGAATGTTGTTGCCGGGGCCGTACAGGCAGGCGATGTCGGCTTCCAGGCAGTTGTTGCCGATGACCTTGCCGATCTCGGTCATGATCTCGGTGTTGAAGGTGGCAGCCATAACGTCCTCAGAGGTGAAGGCGGTGGCGGTCAGCTGGCTCTTGTCGTTGCCCAGCAGGCTGGCGGTCAGACCCTGGGGGCCGTTCTCGTCACGGGTGCCGGGGGCTTCCACGCTCTTGACGGGCATGGTCCAGTGGAAGGCGTCGCCGATCAGGGAGTTCATCTCGTCGAAGGTCATCTGATCCAGCAGCTCGTCCCACTTGGGATCGTTGTAGTCCAGACCGATCATGTCGTACAGCTTGACGCCGTTCTTGGCGCCGAGGGTGGGCATATCAACGCTCTCGTAGTCGGCAGGATCGTAGCGGATGTCCTTCAGGTCCTTCTTGAGCAGCTCGGTCAGGGCCAGCTTGACGGTTTCGGTGGGCAGGGTGCCGTTCCAGTCAGAGCGGCTCAGCCAGGTGACAGTCTCATCAATGCCCTCGTACAGGTTGGGGTCGGCGCTGGACAGCTGGTTGGTGATGGCGGTGCCGTTTTCGCTGGTGGCATAGGTGGTGGTGTCGAGGGCGTCCTCGGTCCAGGTGTAGGTCAGGTCGGCGTTGCCGTCGGCGGTCATCTTGCCGTTGGTGGACTCCACGGTGTAGCCCTTGGCAGCCAGAATGTTGTTGACAGCGTTGTGGGCATCGGTGGCGGCGGTGAAGTAGTAGTCACCGGCGTCGAGGATGTAGGTGCCGGCGCCGTAGGTGTCGTAGGAAGCGATATCGCGCTTGTTGACGGTCATGGACAGCGTCTCGGAAGCGCCCGGCTCGATCATGCCGGTCTTGCCGAAGCCGACCAGAGAAACGGCAGACTTCTCGACGCCGTTTTCCTTGTCGTAGTCGGTGTAGGGGCTCTGGACATAGACCTGCACGGTCTTTTTGCCGGCCATGTCGCCGGTGTTGGTGACCTTGACGGTGACGGTGTAGGTGTCATCGGCGGCATTGTAGCTGACGTTCATGTCGCTGATGTCGAAGTTGGTGTAGCTCATGCCGTAGCCGAAGGGGTAAGCGACCACGTCGCCGTAGGCATAATCGCCAGCGTTGCCGCTGCCGGTGACGAAGTCCTCGTAGCGGGTCTCGTAGTATTTGTAGCCTACGTAGATGCCCTCCTGGTAGATCATGTAGGACTTAGCCTTGGCGGACACATCGCCGCCCTCGACATAGCCTTCGTAGGTGGTGGGGGTGAAGTTCCACATGGCGGGGGCGCTGAAGTTGTCGTAGCAGTAGGTATCGACCAGGCTGCCGGAGGGGTTGACCTTGCCGGTCAGGATCTCGGCCACGGCATTGATGCCGGAGATGCCCACGTCACCGATCCACAGTGCGGCGTCGATGTCGTACTCGTTGTTCTTGAGGAAATCGACCTGCAGGGCGTTGGCGGAATTGATCAGCAAGATGGTCTTTTTGACGGTGCCGTTTTTCTTCATCTCGGCAACGTTCTGCAGCATAGCCTTCTCGTTCTCGTCGAGCGCCAGATAGTTGACCTCGCCGTAGGAAAGGTCAGCACCCTCGCCGCCGACGCGGGACAGGGTCACGATAGCGGCATCGCCGTACTGGGCAACGCTGTCCTTGACCTCGTCGGTGTAGACATCCCAAGGCACCTCGGCGGTGACCTCACTGGATTTGGCGACGGTGCCGCTCTTGGAGCGGGCGTAGTCCTTGCCGGCGCCGACGGTGTAGAAGTCCCACAGGGTGGGGTTGACGGTGACACCGACCTTTTCGAGGGCGGTGCGCAGGGTGTCGGCGGTGGAGGCATCAATGTTGCCGGAGCCGGTGCCGCCGTACACGAGGTTGACGCTGCTGCTGGAGAAGGTGCTGACCTTAGCGTCGGCAGCCAGAGGCAGCGCATTGTTGTTGTTCATCAGCAGGGCAGCGCCCTCGGCCTCGACCTGCTGGGTCAAAGCCAGACCGTAGTTGACCATCTCCTCGGCGGAGTTGAAGTCACTGGTGTAATACTGGGCGTTGGCGTCCTCGTTCTGCAGCTTCCAGAAGCTGCCGCCGAAACGGGCCGCCATGGTGTTGTCGAACTTTTGCAGAAGGATGCTAAGCGGGATCGAAACGATCATCACCACGGCGCAGATGATTGCCAGAATCTTCCACGGCGTAATGTGCTTACGCTTGGCCTTTTTGTAGGCCTTTTTCAAGGTCTGCTTTTGCATTTTCAGATCATCCATTACCTTTTTCTCCTTGTTTTATATAAAACAGCCGCACGGTGCGGCGTGTTTCAAAATGATATGATGCAGTTTTCAGCAGCATTGTAGGGGCCGGGCATGCCCGGCCCGCGGCTTTCCCGCAAATGCTCGTCTGCCATTCGGCTGCGGGCCGCACATGTGCGGCCCCTACAGCTTGGCGAAATTTACACCCAGTTTGCGCTGGTGGACTTTTTCTTAGTCAGCTTGTAGTCCGGGTTCGGGGCATCGACCTTGCGGAAAATGGCATCGTCGATGCTGTCCCCTGCCACGGCCTGGACCTTCGTCTCGCCGTTCAGCTTGACACGGAACTTGAAGATGTGCTCGCCCTCCTGCTCGGCCAGCTTTTCGCCGTCCACGTAAAGCGTAACATTCTTCTGGTTCGAGTAGACCTTGACCTCGATTTCATTCTCGGTGCGGTCCGCATAGCGCTTCGAGCAGATATGCACGAACGGCTCGTCGCTCCACCACGCTTTATAGATGTAGAAGCTGTCCTTCTTGGTCTTGCGGTCAAACGTGACCAGGCCCTTATGGTTCATACCCGGCTCGCCGCCCTGGTCGCGGGCGTCGGCGGCGAAGTCGTACATGTTCCAGACGTGGGTCGCCCACAGCCATTTGTGGCGGTCAAAGCAGCGGAGCATGTACTCATGGTAGATGGCCTGGTATTCCTCGGTGTGGTCACCGCGGCGGGGATGGCTGCTGTGCAGGTTCGGCATACCCTCGGCGCCGTACTCGCTGAAACCGAGCGCGCGGTTCGGGTAGCAGAGGTGGAAGAAGTCCATCCAGAGATCGTTTAAAAAGAGGCCCGGCACGTACCAGCCCAGATACAGGTTCCAGCTGACGAGATCCGTGATATGCGCTACCGGGTTGAAGGGGCCGCACATCGCATAGCAAGCCAGCGTCGTCAGGCGGGTCTTGTCCATCTCATGGCAGAGATCGTTCAGCACATGATGGTTGTCGTGCATGTCGCGGTTGTCCTTCGTCGAGATCGTGATCTCGTTCGAGACGCCCCAGCAGACGATGCAGGCGTGGTTGTAGTTCTGGACGATCAGCTCCTTCATCTGGCTGATCGTGTTCTCACGCCCGTTGGGCATGTGCTCGGAAATGTAGGGGATCTCAGCCCAGACGACCATGCCGGCCTCATCGCAGAGGTCGTAGAAGTACTGGTCATGCTGGTAGTGCGCCAGACGGATCGTGTTCGCGCCCAGCTCCTTGATAAGCTGCATATCCTCGTCGTGCATCTCGCGCGTGATGGCATTGCCCAGACCCTTGCGGTCCTGATGGCGGGAGACGCCGTGCAGCGGATACAGGCGGCCATTGAGGAAGAAGCCCCGCTTGGGGTCAACCGAGAAGCTGCGCACGCCGAAGCGCTGACGTACCTCGTCCTGTACCTCGCCGTTCAGCACCAGACGCACCGCGCAGGTGTAGAGATACGGGTCGCGGACGCCGTCCCACAGGTGCGGGTGCTCCAGCGTGACCGTCGTGTCCCGGCCCTTGCCGGTCAGCACCTCGGCACCGGCGGCGTCGTAAATCGAGAGCTCGACCTCGCCGTCGCCCTCCATCCAGGTCTTGACCTCGATGTCAGCGTTTGCGCCGTTGACAGTGGGCGTGATCTGCACGCCCGGGCCGCCGAGGTAATCCAGCGCGATGTGGTTCCGGTTGACGACCAGCAGGCTGACGTCGCGGTAGATGCCGCCGTAGAAGGTGAAGTCAGCCTTCTGGGGGTAGACGCGGTCATTTTTGCTGTTGTCCGCCTCCACGATCAGCTCATTGCTGTCGGCCAGCAGAGCCGTGACATCCGCGCGAAAGGTGGAGTAGCCGCCGTCGTGGCGGGCGACCTCCACCCCGTTCAGCGTGACCTTGGCGCTGGCATTCACGCCCTCAAACTGCAGCCAGACCTGTTGGGTATTCTTGTCAAAAGCGGGCGCCGCAAACCGCGTCTTGTAGATGCAGGTGCCGCGCCAGTAGTCGTTGCCGCCGTCCTGGCCGTCGATGTTGTTCCAGGTGTGCGGCAGGTCCACGGCAGCGGTCTTACCGTCAGGGCCGGTGAACTGCCAGTTCTTCATCAGCTTGGTCGTGCTTCGCATTGCGCCCTCCTGTGTTGTTTTTTACTGTATCTGTATTGTACAGAACTGTTAAATTTCTGGCAATAGGTTTGCGAAAAGTGGTATTTCTGGCGGGATATTCGGTTTTTGGGGTACAAAAAAGGCCGCCCGTTCTTTGTACATCTTGCACAAAAAACAGGCGGTATTTTTTCTTTCATCCCCTGGTGAGCGGCATCACGATCTTGACGGCGAACAGCTCTCCGCGGGGCTCTGTCGCCATGGTGCCGCTGTATTTCTGCACGACACGACGGGCAACCTTCAGCTCATAGCTGTGGCGGCGTCCGTGGTCGGACTGGCTGCCGGACAGCGCCGGGCCGATGACGTTGATGACCGCGAAGCCCTGCCGCCTGCATACAAGCAGGTCGATCATGCGGCGGTCATTCGGCTGCTGGGCTGCAGCGTCGATGGCCTGGTCGAGCAGGTTCGAGAACAGCGCGTACAGGTCACCCGGCTCGATGGCCGCAAGGCAGGTGCCATCGGCCACGCAGTTCAGGCGGATGCGCTGGGCCTCACACAGCAGGCTCTTTTCGGTCAAGACGACGTCCAGCACCTCATTGCCGGTGGCAGCGTTGGCGTCGTACATCCGGGCCGCCTGCTCGGCCTCGTCAAGGCTCCGCGTTGTGGCCTCGTCGGGCTGCAGGCGGCGCAGGTCGGCGATTTGAACCTTGAGCTCATGGCACTTGCGGTTGATGATCTGCACGTTCTGCCGTGCGATCTGGTACTGCTTGCGCTGGCGGTCATACAGAAGGTTCAGTGCGTCCATCTCCTTCTGCATGGCCGCTTTTTTGAAAAGCTCGGTCTGTAAATAGAGCAGTGTCACGCAGTAAAACTGGGTCAGCATCGACGGTGCGACTACCGCCGATGGCTGCAGCCCGACGCGCAGACTGGTTTGCAGTGCAAAAAACTGAAAGACGAATATCGCGCCCAGAAGTCCTGCACTGCCCAACTGGCGAGGGCCGATGTGGTAGATGCCGTCCTCCGGCATCGTGCGCGCCATAGTATACCGGACCGTCACACAGCAGGCAATGGTAAAGCCCAGCTGCCCCAGCAGCATCGGCGTGCTGTGCAGCGGCAGATGGCGCATTCCAAGCGCCTGCGCCGTCCAGATCAGAACGCGCCACAGCTCATAGGCCGACTCCGTCGTCAGGACGATCCAAATGCTGCAATATGCACTGGCCGACCAATCCAGCAGCGTGCAGAGATGGGTTGACACCGCAGCCCAGATGAAATAACCGCCGTAAATCACCAGCAGCATCGTCGGATTGGCGTGGCCGCTGTTGGCCCAGATGATGACCTGCGCAAGCGGCACTGCCGCGATAAAATTCAGGGCGGTGCGCATGGTAAAATTCCTGCGTTTTTTCAGCGGCAGCCAGTAGGCCAGCTCCGCACCGCACAGGCCGACAGCACAAACCACCCATGTCAGAAGTGTATCCACCTACAGCGCACCCCCGACATAGGCCGCCAGCGCGGCCAGAAAAGCCGTGCGCTGGCGGCGGCTGATCTCCAGTCGCTCCTCCCCCACCTGCACCAGATCATCCTGCACGCCCCTGACGTGGCGCAGGTTGACCAGATAGCACTGGTTGCAGCGCGCAAAGTGGTAGGCGGCCAGATCCTTTTCGGCCTTCAGCAGACTGCCGCGCACCGACCAGGTATCCGTGGCCGTGTGGTAGTGCAAAAGGCGGTCCCGCGTTTCCAGATAAAGGATGTCGTCGGTATCCAGCAGCTGCACCCCGCCGCTGACCTGCAAGGCCACCTGCCCGCCGCGGCGGCGCCGGATGCGCTGCAAGGCGCGCTCCAGCTTGGTGCTGAACTGGTAGTAGCTGACGGGCTTGAGCACAAAGTCGAGCGCGTCGACCTCATACCCGCGGATGGCATACTGTGCCATGTTGGTGACGAACACGAGCACCACATCAGGGTCCTGCCTGCGGATGCGCTCCGCCGTCGGCATACCGCCGAGCGTTGGCATCTCAATATCCAGAAAGATGATGTCAAACCCGGGGCGGTACGGCTCCACAAGCTGTGCCCCGTCCGAGAAGGCGGTCACGTCCAGCTGGTGTCCGCTCTCCTGCGCATACTGCGCGATGAACCCGCAGAGCTGCGCCCGCATGGCGTCGTTGTCCTCGACCACGGCGATTTTCGCCATCTGCTGTGCCTCCTTTCCTGCATAAGCCTGCCTATTGCATATATATTTATTATGGCAAAAGACAGCAAAAAAAGCAACACCTTTGCAGGAAAAGGTGCTGCCGTTATGATAAATTTTATACCAGCATGACGAGCGTGCCCGCGACAAGCACGGCCAGACCTGTCAGAGCCTTTCTGCTCAGGCGCTCATGGAACACGATGTAGGAGAACAGCACCGTGACCAGAATGCTCAGCTTATCGATGGGCGCGACGAGGCTGGCCGGGCCGAGCTGCAGCGCTTTGTAATAGCACAGCCAGCTGGCACCCGTCGCCAGGCCCGACAGACAGATGAAGCCAAGCTCTTTTTTGGGCACCGCCTTCACCTGGCCCTGCTTGCCCTGCACAAACACCATGACCCACGCCATGATGAGCACCACGCCGGTGCGCAGCGCCGTACCGAGATTGGACTCGACCCCGGTGATGCCGACCTTGCCCAGGATCGAGGTCAGCGCCGCAAAAATGGCCGAACCGAACGCCGCCAACATCCAGCCGCTTTCCTCTTTCTGGACGCCGCCCTTTTTCTCGATCATCAGGAACGTGCCGGCGGCGATCAGCACAACGCCGATGCCCCTGGTCAAGGTCACACTCTCGCCCAGCAGCAGTGCAGCCAGCAAGATCGTCATGACCGTGCTGCTCTTGTCGATGGGCACGACCTTATCGATTGGCCCGCGCTGCAAGGCATAAAAATAGCACAGCCAGCTGGCACCCGTAGCCAGACCCGACAGCCCCAGGAATACCAGACTTCTGGCCGGGATGCTGGCAATCGTCCCCTGCGAGCCGACCACAAACACCATGACCCACGCAAAAATCAGCACAATGATCGTGCGGATGGCCGTGGCCACGGTGGAATCTGTTTTGCGAATGCCGCATTTTGCCAGAATGGATGTCAGACCTGCGAACAGCGCAGAGCCGACTGCGTACAGTAACCACATACAAATCGCCTCATTCAGCACTATTGTACGCTCTTTGCCAGTCCTGTGCAACCTGCTTTTGTACAAATCGCGTTTTTACGCAAAAGCCGCACCCCGGTCTCTGCGCGGGGTGCGGCTTCGTACTTATTCGCTCAATTCATGTGCCAGCACCGGCAGAAAAATCGTGGCGACCAGCACGGCCAGTGCGGCCACGACCAGCTCCTCGCGGCTCATGCGGCGCAGCTCTTTTTCCGCCATGATGGGCCACCTTCCTTATTTAATAGGCAGCGGCGTCTGCCTCTTTTTGCTATGCTACAGCTGCACTGTATCCAGTCACAACCAAGTTATATTATAACCCAGGCATTACGCCTTGTCAACGTAGTTTTTTGGCCTTTTTGTCATATTTTATTGGTTTTTCTGTTGTGTTTGCACAAAACAGATACAAAAAAGCACCTGCCGCGGTGTGCAGCAGGTGTTTATCAATCGTCAGCGGTCCGGCTCACAGTCGAGGATCGACGGGATGTCCGTCCAGCGGTCTGCCTCGGCGGTGTAACGCTCATGCAGCCAGGCGACGGCCTTATCCAAGCCCGCCTGGTCGCCGTCAAACAGCTGCGTCTCGATCTTTTCCTCGGCGGTATGCTCGATGCTCCACGGGCCGGGCCAGACCTCGGCACAGAGGGCCTCGCGCTTTTTCTTGCCGCTCTCGTCGCTCGGGTCGGGCACCTTGATGGGGGTGATGACATAGCGCATACCGCCCTCTGCCCCGGAATACGGGTTGCCGTTGTGGAACCAGTGATAGATCGGGAATGCGTCAAGCATGGTCGGCACCTCTTTTTGCACAAATAAAAATACCCCGAAGCGAAACGCCTCGGGGTATCTTGGAGCGGGATACGAGTCTCGAACTCGCCACCTACTGCTTGGGAAGCAGTCACTCTACCGGATGAGCTAATCCCGCATCAGTGACTGCTATTATAGCGCAAATCAGGTAGGTTGTCAAGGGGGCAAGTTGGCGGCAACGGCAAAGCGGCAGAGCCCCTCACCTTTAAATCATACTGAACAAATCCACCTGGCTCGTTTCGGGCAGGCTGCCCAAAGCACCGACGGCGCGGAGCTTGTCAAAAACAGACTGCGCCACACCGCTGGCCTGCTGCAATTCCTCCACCGAGATATACTCCTGCCCGTGCATCGTGGCCTGTTCCAGCGCAACGGCGGCGGCATCACCCAGACCGCGGATGGCTGTGAACGGCAGACGCACCTTGCCGTCCTCAACCACGTACTTGCTGGCGTAGCTTCTGCCCAGCTCGATGGGCAAAAACTCGCAGCCGCGCTGCAGCATTTCGTTTTCCAGCTGCAGGCTGACCAGCGCGTCATCGTCCTTGGCGGTGCGCTCGTCCTTGGGGATCTTTTCGTTGTCGCGCAGGTGCTGCTTCGCCACACGTACGCCGCCCACGGCGGCCTCATAGTCAATATCCGCGCCGCGCACCGTGAAGTACACCGCGTAGAAGATGGCCGGATGGTAGACCTTGAACCACATCAGGCGGATGGCCGCCATCAGGTAGGCCACGGCGTGGGCCTTGGGGAACATATACTTGATCTTGCGGCAGGATTCAATATACCAGTCGGGCACATCGTGCTCGCGCATGGCTTCCTCCCACCCGGGCTTGAAGCCGCCCTTGGCGACCTTGCCCTTACGCACGGCCTCCATGATGTCGAACGACATCTTCGGCTCCAGTCCCTTGCGCAGCAGATACAGCATGATGCTGTCACGGCAGCCGATGACCTCCGCAATCGTGC
>OGMP01000640.1_pt1 | contig 34399 bp, 21 predicted proteins | sample 1573261 | NCBI WGS metagenome assembly OGMP01 (sample SAMEA2581878, study PRJEB24529) | metagenome | biome: Human gut stool | place: China | collected 2011 | reverse complement strand
ATGTTGCTCAGGAACTTATAAAAATAATTATCAATTATGTTGCGGAATTAAGGATGAAAAAGATAAAAACACTTTTCCTTATGGTATGGACCTCATCTATAGCCTGGGCCTCCCCTATTGACAACCTTTTGGAGCGTATTGACGAGGGGGCTTCCCAAAAGTTTATCACCGAAGAAATAAACAGCGCCTCCAAACAGGATTTCTTTGAACTGGACCAGAAAGGACAGAAAGTGGTGGTGCGCGGTAACAATCCCGTCAGCATTGCCACTGGTATCAACTGGTATCTGAAATATTATGCCGGCATCCATCTCTCATGGAACAACATGAAAGCGGATCTTCCGGAGGTTCTCCCGCCCGTAACTCAGGTGGAGCGACACAGTACCGATCAGGTAGAGCGTTACTATCTGAACTATTGCACGCACTCTTACTCTATGGCTTTCTGGGGCTGGGAACGTTGGGAACAGGAAATAGACTGGATGGCGCTTCATGGCATCAATCTGCCGCTGGCTGTAGTCGGTATGGAAGAGGTTTGGTATCGGGTGCTGGACAAATTAGGTTATTCAGACCAGGAAATCGGAGAATTCATTGCCGGACCGGGCTTTCAGGCCTGGTGGCTGATGAACAATCTGGAAGGCTGGGGAGGACCGAATCCCAAGAGCTGGTACAAAGACCGTGTGAACTTGCAGAAGAAGATTCTGAAACGGATGCGCGAGCTGGGTATCAAGCCGGTACTTCCGGGATATTCAGGCATGTTGCCGCATGACGCCCGCGAACATCTGGGTGTCAATGTATCAGATCCGGGAACCTGGTGCGGTTACCGTCGTCCGGCATTCCTGCAACCTACGGATCCGAATTTCGAGCGTATCGCCAAGCTGTATTATCAGGAGCTGACCCGCCTCTATGGCAAGGCGGACTATTATAGCATGGACCCATTCCACGAAGGCGGAAACGTGGCCGGTGTGGATCTGAATGCAGCCGGAATAGCCATCTGGAAAGCCATGAAACAGACCAATAAAAATGCAGTATGGGTCGCTCAGGCCTGGCAGGCCAACCCACGCCCGCAGCTGATTGGCGGTATTCCCAAAGGGGATTTGATTGTGCTCGACCTGTTCTCGGAAAGCCGTCCGCAATGGGGCGACCCGAACTCCACTTGGAAACGGGAAAATGGATTTGACGGACACGACTGGCTATATTGCATGTTGCTGAACTATGGCGGCAATGTGGGACTGCACGGAAAAATGGAAACCGTAATCCGAAAATTCTATCAGGCCAAGGAGAGTCGCTTCGGCGCAACCCTCAAGGGTGTCGGTCTGACTATGGAAGGTATCGAGAATAATCCGGTGATGTATGAACTCCTGTGCGAACTGCCCTGGCGCAGCACTTCCTTCACCAAGGAGCAGTGGCTGGAAGGTTATGTCGCCGCCCGATATGGGAAAAAGGATGAGCGTGTATTGAAAGCATGGACAATTCTGAGCAACTCCATCTATAACTGTCCGGAGAAGTCCACTCAGCAGGGAACACACGAATCGCTCTTCTGCGCCCGTCCGTCACTGAATGCTTATCAGGCTTCAAGCTGGTCGGAAATGAGCGACTACTATAACCCGCAGGATGTAATTCAGGCAGCCCGCTTGATGGTGGAGGCGGCTCCGGCATTTCAGGGAAACAATAATTTTGAATATGATCTGGTGGATATCGTGCGTCAGGCTGTGGCCGAAAAAGGACGGTTGGTCTACCCGATTGTAGTAAGCGCCTACAAGAGCGGCGAAAAGGAACTTTTCAATCAGGCAGCCGAACGCTTTATCCGTCTGATAGACATACAGGATAAGCTGCTGGCTACCCGTCCGGAATTCAAAGTGGGAACCTGGTTACAGGCAGCCCGCAAGCTGGGACATACCGAAGAGGAAAAGAATCTGTATGAATGGAATGCTCGTGTGCAGATTACCACTTGGGGAAACCGTACGGCAGCCGACCAGGGCGGATTGCGTGACTATGCGCACCGCGAATGGAACGGTCTGCTCCGCGATTTCTATAAGATGAGATGGAACACCTATTTCGACATTCTGCGCCAGCGTCTGGACGGCAAACAGGTAGCAGATCCGGATTATTATGCATTGGAAGAGCCTTGGACGCTGCAACATAACCTCTACTCTTCAGAACCGGAAGGGGAGGCAGTAAAAGTAGCTACAGAGGTTTTCCGGAATTTATAAATAACAAAGAAAAATCATTATGAATAAAAACAAGATTCTCATCATGCTGCTCCTCAGTCTGTTTCCTTTGTGGATACAGGCCGAGGAGGTGGCTTGTGTACTTCCTAAACCCGCTCATATATCCGTACAGAACGAAAAAGGGTTTCAGATTAGTGCAAAGACCATAATTTATGCCACTCCTCAAGCTTCGGCTACTGCCGAATTGTGGGCTACTACATTGCGCAAAGGTACCGGTCTGGAGCTGCCGGTAAAAGTAACCTCCCGTGCCGCCAACAAGCAGGGTATCTGTTTCGTGCTGCCGGAGAAAACGACCGACACGGAAAGCTATCACCTGAATATCACGACAAAAAGAGTACTGATAGAAAGTCAGGGAGCAGCCGGACTGTTCTATGGTGCCCAGACCGTAAACCAACTGCTACCGGCTGAAGTGCTGGAAGGAAAAGGAAATATCCAGGAAATATCCCTGCCTTCACTCACGGTTCAGGACAGTCCCCGTTTCAAATGGCGCGGCTATATGCAGGATGTGAGCCGCACTTTCTATTCGGTGGATGTTCTGAAGAAGTATATAGATGTCATGGCACTCTACAAGCTCAACACCCTGCATCTGCATCTGACCGATGACCAGGGATGGCGTATTGAAATCAAGAAATATCCGCGTCTGACCTCGGAAAAGGCAACTAGATTCCCCGATGAATACAACCAACCGGAGAAACGCAGTGGATTCTATACGCAGGAAGAGATGAAGGATTTGGTGGCTTATGCCGCGGCAAGACACATCCGGATTGTTCCGGAAATAGACGTTCCGGGACACTGCTGGCCGGTTCTGATCAATTATCCGGAACTGGCGGTAAGTTCTAATCTGTATCCGGATTATGTAATGCCTTTCTGTGCCACTTATCACGTTTGGGGCCATCAGTTTACTCCGAATACTCTCGACCCGACCAGCGAGAAAGTATATGAGTTTCTGGATGACGTATTCACCGAACTGGTCGAAATTTTCCCTTCGGAATACATTCACTTCGGTGGAGACGAGGTAGTGCATTCCGTATGGCAAAACGAACCTCGCATCAAACAGTTCATGGCCGACAAAGGTATGAAACGGGTAGAAGAACTGCAAAGTTACTTCGTTAGCCGTGTTTCCAAAATCATCCGCAGCAAAGGAAAGCAGCCTATCGGCTGGAACGATATTCTGAGCGATGCCAAGAATCTGCCTAAAGGCACGAACATCATGTCGTGGATAGGCAGTTCAGCCGTAAAGAATGCCGCACAATATGGTTTCCCGACCATTGCGACTCCAAGCAGTCATCTGTATTTCGACATCCGTCAGGGAAGTCCCGATGACGGTCTGTTGGCTGATTTAGCTTATCCGTATGCCATCTCGCTGCAGAAAGTGTACGAATATGATCCGGCAAACGGTCTTACTGAAAAGGAAAAAGAATGTCTGTTAGGCGTGCAGGCCAATATGTGGCCGGCCGTACCGCAGGAAGTCAAGGACATCAATGTGCAGAATTTCCCTCGTCTGCTGGCGCTTGCCGAAATTGCCTGGGCTGACAGCAAAAAGGATTACCAGGATTTTGAAAAGAGACTGGCACCGCAGTATAACCGTCTGGATGCCTTGAAGATTGACTACTACCGTCCGGGCGGACACATCATCGCTACTTGGGAGCCCAAAGACGTAAAGACGAATGATTATGTGGTTTGGGAATGGGAGGTAACCCCGAAGGTATATGCCAACGGAAGAGTCATGGCCGGTTTGTTCTATACCAAAGGAAAGAACAAACTGAACATCAAAAAGATGCAGCTGCTGGAGAACGGTAAGGTGATTGCCGAAGACACACACCGTGGATTTGCCGACGAGACTCGTGCCACCTCAAAGCCTAAAAACTATCTGTACTTTCTGGATGTGAAAGATTATAAGCCTCAGGCCCGATATACCTTGCATGCGGAAGTCTCCGGATATGCAGGTACAGACTCGTATGGAAATGTCATCTTCTCACTGGCACCTTATCAGGATTTTTCGGCCGTGGAAGCAGACAAATAAAAGGAAACACCTAATTATTAACTTTTTCTAATAAAAACAACATCATGAAAAAACAACTATGGATTGCCTGTCTCTCCTGCTTCCTGTGGGGAGAAAGCATGGCACAGAAAATCATCTTACCGAAACCGTCAACCGAGCCCAGCAAAGCGCAAATGCAACAGATTGAGCGCAAATATGGCATGTTTATCCACTTTGGAATCAATACCTTCCATGATGAAGAGTGGACAGACGGTTCCAAACCGGCCTCATCTTATAATCCACCGACGATTGACGCGGAGCAATGGATTAAAAGTGCCAAGGATGCCGGCATGAAGTATGTGATTCTCATCACCAAGCATCACGACGGTTTCTGCCTGTGGGACAGTAAATATACGGAATATGATGTGGCCAGTTCCGGCAATCCGACCAATGTAGTCGAGGCTGTGGCCAAGGCCTGCAAGAAATATGATATCGGATTGGGACTTTACTATTCGCTGTGGGACAGAAAAGAGAATCCACAAGTGGAAAAACAGGAACTGGATGCAGCTTACAACCAGTATATGATCAACCAGATCAAGGAACTCATCAAAATAGCCCGCAAGCATACTCCAATCGTAGAGTTCTGGTTCGACGGAGGATGGACCAAAGAGAATTTCCGCTGGCCGGTTATGGATCTGTATCAGACCATCAAAAAAGAAATGCCGAACTGTCAGGTCGGTATTAACTGGAGTATCGGCTCTCCGGAGAATACAGATGCCCATATGATTACCCCGGATAAGCAGAAAGCCGGTTTCCCAATCCGTTATTTCCCAAGTGACTTCCGTCTGGGCGATCCATTCCTTCCGCAGGATGAAGATCCTAAAACATTCACGTATAGTGGTAATCAGTACTATATGCCGTGGGAGTCTACCGTGTGCATCAGCAAATGCTGGTTCTATAATTCCACAGACAAAAACTTCAAATCGGTGGACGAACTGGAAAAACTATACAGACAATGCACCAAGAACCAGAATATTCTGATTCTGAACTGTCCGCCAACGCGTGAAGGCAAACTCCGCGACAAGGATATCGAAATTCTGCAGGCCTTGAAGAAACGTCTGGATCTATAAGATTCTATACGGCGACAATTTATTCAATAAGATTTTCCCTTATCCTGATATGAAAAGAGCATACGCCCCCCCTTCCTATCAGAAATAAGAACCAGAAAACTGTATATGTGATTTAATAAAAAGAGCTCAACTCGAAATGCTGTGAGTTGAGCTCTCTTTTTATAATAAAATACTTGGATCAATCATAATCCAACCAAGTGGTTACCAACGCACTCTTATCCGTTTTGAAGCGAATCCAACGTGCCTGGAATGAATCCGAAAACTGATGTGTAAAGTGTTCTCCTGGTTTCACAGCGTAAGTAGCGTAAGTCATCCAATTACCGTCACCAGTAGGGTCTACTTCTACTGTAAAAGTTACCTTCTCAGAAGACTGATGAGATAAAGTCAGCTTCTTACGGTCATAACAGGAAATCAGATATGGATCAGAATAAACTCCGGCCTGTACCTGCTGATTCCACCAGGGACCTCCCTGACCTCTCGGTTTTCCCAACTGCCATAAGTCGTCAATAACGCCTGCCCACACAGCGGCCTGTCCGTCTTGAGAAACAATAATGTGCGGATTCCTTTTTCCTTTCTCCGGTTTTACTCCCGTGAGTAGAATCATTCCCCGATAAGATGCATAATCGTGTATCTGATAATCGTGTGTGGATATCGGACGAATCTTCGCAAAGCCATCGGCATTCTCTGCCGGAAGTTCATAAAATGTTCCCATACAACTGAACAAGTCGCGCTCTGTGGTTACCTCGCGACAGATACGCAGCTGCGCCTTATCTGTAAGCGAAGCGAACTGCTGCTCTCCCAAAGGCAGTCTCCACCGGCGCCCCTTATCATCTGTAATCAATACCGAAGAAGCCTCTATAGATACCACTTTTGAAGGCACGACACATTTTTCTTCGATAAACTTGCGGGTCTTTTCATCCTCCTTTCGAACCAACTGCAACGTATCGTTCATTTCATAATACCCGACAGCAGTAGGTTTCCCGCCAACGTAACGATAAGACAGAAGGCCCAGAGTCCTTCTGTTGTTCCCCAAAGAGTACAGCAAACCACCCAAATGCTCCTGAGTATCCGAAACCTTTGCCAATCCCGTAAACAGCGAAGCCGCTTTCCGCTTCCGATTTTCTTCTCCGGAATAGGTAAAGCAGGCTGTAGCCTTAGTCGGACTATCTGACTGAACGCGAATCCATTCTCCGGCATCTGAGGAATCAAATGCAATATGCTCCGCCGCTCCGGGGGCCAGCGTTATCTGCTTCAACACAGACCACTGCCCATTGCCCGACAAATCTACCTCAAAAGTAAATGTTGCCTGAACTGCTCCGTCATTCTTCAGCCAGACCGAGCGGTAAGGCCAACCGGCAAACAAAAACGGTTCGGAATATTCACCGGCCTTGACCGACTCATCCATCCAGACAGAACCCGTTGCTGTAGTCGGTCCCAGTTCATCCGGTTTGTCCAAAGACGTAAACCAGACATTGGAATTGGATTGTCCGGGACCTGGCAAGTTCCCTTTTGCTTTCCGTTTGTTCAGGAACTCTTTCTGGGCCGTATCATCACAACCAAACACCAGCCGATCATTCCAACGGGCAAAATCTCCGATGACTTTCAGATATGCCGACCGGGGACGGATACCGGCACTGGAACGGGCTGTAAAGTGGGAGGGAAATTTCCAGAACATGCCGTGCATGGTCATCAGATAATCGGGTTCTGCTTCCGTTCCGACATTACGAATGCGGGGCCACTCCGTATTCCACCCGTGTGCACCATCATAAGAATGACTGGCTTTGGGCAAACGGTAGAAGCTCCATCCCAACTTAGGGTCACGCACTCCTAGAATTACGGACTTATAATCCCATCCGGTGGCCCATATCGGGTCCGTTTCCGGATGGGAGTTTCCACAAATCCCTCCGGGACCGGTAACCTCTACAAACTGATTGCGACGCACCACCTTCCAGTCCTTACCGTTCCATTCGGCCAAAACTCCGGCCTCGATATCAAACTGAGTCAGTGCCTCCTGCGAGCCCTCACCATTATTGGTAAAGAGCAATACACCCTGTCCGGAATACAATCCTTTTCCATGTACCCCCGGCAACATGGCCCCGATGGGACCATATCCCTTGGTTCCATCCGGTTTTTTCTGAAAATTGGCATCATGATATAGTTCTTTCACGGCCAACGTGTGCACGTCCACTTCATAAATGCCCTCCTCCATCGTTCCATAATAAATCTTATGTGCAGGATCGGTTAAATGACGGGCATTGCCGGTGTGGCGACCGGGCATGGTCTTATAAGGAATCGTACGCACGCGACCGGTAGAATCAATCGCATGAGGGCCAATAAACAATTGACCGCTTTCCCGATGAATCATGCGGTTAGCCGGAGTACCTCCGATACTCTCGGAACGGACAATCTGCTTCAGATCCGGAGTTATCTCATATAATTTGTCGGATGAACCCATAGGCAGATGAGGACCGTAGGTCACAATCCACAAACGGTTCGCCCAGGGGACCACTGCGCCGGTTCCGCATTCTCCTTCATTATTATAATAAGCCAAACTGGGGTAGATTCCCGAAACGGAATCTATTTTCTCAGACAAACGTACCGTGGTACAACCAGCACAAGCCAATAAGGACAAGGCTGCCCAAAAGTGATTTTTCATATCATTAAATTTATCGTCAACATTATAAATGCGGTTAAATTTAAAAACTTTACTCTTGAAAAACAAATATTAATATCCCATCCGGACCAATAATCCATAAAATAATTTTAAGAATCTCACAATAACCGAAAAACAGAAGTATTGCAAGGCTAATCTATCATTTTTCAGTACTTTTGCATGAGTGCTTAAAATATAAATGACAAATACTCCCTTTACTACCTATGTGCTATCCGAAACAGTATATAAAAGTATATGCAGCCTTTCCTTATACGGTCAGCAACCGGTCGGCCTGAATGATTCTTTCGAGAAATTACTCAACGAATTAGATCAGCGCCTGGCCCAAACAGACCTGTATGAGAAGAAGCATCTTGGCGAGATTCAAAAGACCAAAATCTTGCAGACAAATGCCCGGACCCCTCAGGAAAGAATCTTGCAAACCCGGGTTCTGGTGGAACATTTTCTTTTTTATCAGTCTGACTCATGCCTGCACTACGTGAATCAGGCAATCCGACTGGCCCGGCAGCAAAACGACAAGAGTACGGAAAATCAGATGATTTGCCGCAAAGCTATTGCCTATGCACTCAGCGGACTGCCGTGGGAAGGGGAAGCCCTGCTGGATTCCCTGTTGCAAACTCCATTGGACCGCAGCTCCAAGAATGAAGTGTTTAAGGCCGAAATAGATATTCTGGAACAGTTTCAGAATCAAGACCTGCCCAACAATCTGGTCACCCGAAACTACATGCGGATGGAAACTCTGGAGGATTCGGTGAGCAAATACGATCCGGAACCTCACAGCCGGCTGCTTCGTCTGAAATACCGGAACAACAGTGAACAGGAAATGATTGACCGGCTGAAAACGACTCTTTCCCAATCCAACAACAATACCGAAAAGGCGGCGTATGCCATGATTATCGCCGGAAAATGCCAACAACAGAATGAGCTGAAAGAAAGAAACAGATACTGGGCCATAGCGGCTATCTATGATGTGGAAGCCCATAAAATGATCAGCTCGGCTCTGGTGCGTCTGGCCACATTGATGATGGAGCAGGGAGATTGGGAACGGGCCACGCGCTATGCCCAGGAAGCCAGCAAAAGAGCGGTGTTCTACCGGGCACGGTCACAGAATTACGAGCTGTCGCCCATTCTGGAAAAATGTCTGGCTCATGAGAAAAGCGTCAGAAAAAGGAACTTCACGATTTTCACTTCGCTCATCGGAGTACTGGCCGTGCTCGCTGGCGGCTTCTGGATAGGCATGAAGAAAAACAAAAAACAGAAGCAGCTGCTGCAAAAGGCGTTGGAACAGGAAAAACAAATGCACCAAACCGCAGTAATAAAAGGAAACCAGCAGGAGGAATCCATGAAATCCTTGTCGGAAGGACTGATGCACTTCCTGTCCATCAGCATTGATTCCATCTATGAACTGGGAGCCATGCGCCATACGGTAATGAACAAAATACGCTCCAAGGAAATAGAACAGCTTGCAGCCTTGTTCAAGGGAGATACCAATCTGGCCCGAAACCAAAAGAATCTGCTGCGCCGTTTCGACATTGCCTTTACCCGATTATATCCGGATTTTCAGAAACAGGTAAATGCGCTGCTCAAAGAAGACTGTAAAATAGAAACACCCGACAATGAACTGCTCAACAACGAACTGCGCTTGCTGGCCCTGTTAAAGTTGGGCATATCAGACAGCAGCCGCATCGCCACCATTTTAGACATATCTGTCAATACCGTCTATTTTTATCGGAACAGACTGAAGAATAAGGCTGTAAATCGGGACGCTTTCGAAGAACAGGTATTGCAGATTTCACTCTAAATGCCTTGTTTCGCATCATAGCATTTTTATGATTGGTTCTATATTTCAGAATATAACCCACTAAATAGCAACAACTTATCCAATTACAGGATTTATGATGCGGTTTATGGTCTATTGACGGAAAGGGAGACTTGAGATATTTTTGCGAACGAAAAACAGCAAAAAACAAACATCATGAAAAAAACATGGAATAATCTCAGAATGGCGGCCGTATTGGCATTCAGTATGGCAGCCTCCGGCCTTTCCGCCCGAACCTTTATCTTAGGCAACAGCCGCATTACCTTCATTACAGAAAATCTGGTTCGTTTGGAATATGCCAACCGACAGAAGTTTCTAAACGACTCTACCCTGTTCGCTGTGACCCGTAAGGACTATGACGTTGCCGTGAATCATCAGCAGGAAGGCAGAAAGCACATCTTCACCACCAGTGCCATGCGTCTGGAGTTTGATCAGGACGGCTTTCCCTTCGGGCAGAACAATCTGCGCGCCGAGTTCATGCTGAAAGGCAAGAAACAAGGCTGGTGTCTCACCGACGGACAGAGTGGAAATCTGAAAGGAGCCCTCTGCACACTGGACGGCGTAGGCGGTCCTGTGGAACGCGAAGAAGGACTGCTGAGCCGCAACGGATGGTATCTCATCAACGATACCGGAAAGGATGTCTATAAGAACGGTACTCTGACCCTGCGTGACCGGAACCATGTGCAGGACCTCTACCTCTTTATTTATGGCACAAACTATAAGGCTGCCTTGAAATCTCTGGCCGCCATCAGCGGTCCGGTGCCGATGACCCGCAAATATGTGCATGGAGCCTGGTATTGCCGCTGGTGGCAATATACGGCTCAGGACTATCGGGATCTGGTAAACGGATACCACGAACACGGATTCCCGCTCGACATTATGGTATTCGATATGGACTGGCACAAGAAGAAATTCTCCACCGGTACCGGACATGCCTATACCCGGGGATGGACCGGATACAGCTGGAATCGGGAACTGATTCCCGATCCGGCCGGTCTGATTGCCGAATTCAAGAAAAAGAACGTTCATGTGGTGCTCAACGAACACCCGCACGACGGTCTGCGTCCGGAAGAGGATGCCTACGAAGCCTTTGCCCGTGACCTGGGAGCAGAATACACACAAAACGGAACTCCTGTATTTGATGCCGGTGACCCGCATTATATGAGCCGGTTCATGAAATACGCGCATCAGGAAAGCGACTCTATGGGCGTGGCTTTCTGGTGGCTGGACTGGCAGCAGGACTATGCTTATCCTTTGGTGCGAGGCACCAGCACCAAGCATCTGCCGTGGCTCAATGAAATCTATTACAACTACTCCATGCGTCCGGCTTATTCGGAAGGTATGCCGGAAAAGACCTTACGCGGCGCCGGTTTCAGCCGCTGGGGAGGCTGGGGCGACCATCGTCATCCCATCCAGTTTTCGGGAGATGCCGTAGGTAACTGGGAAATGTTGCGCTTTGAGGTGGATCTGACTACAACAAGCGGCAACTCCGGATGTTTCTTCTGGGCGCACGATATCGGTGGCTTCTATGATGGAATGGACCCGGAACTGTATACCCGATGGACTCAGTTCGGACTGCTGAATTCTTCGCTACGCATCCACTCCGTAGCCGGAAAGGACAACGACCGCCGTCCCTGGCTCTGGGGCGAACGTGAAGAAAAGGCCATGCGCCACATTTATCAGCTCCGCTCCCAACTGATGCCGTATGTCTACTCCAGCGTGCGCCAGTGCCACACGGATATGCTCCCGCTGAACCGCGGCCTTTACTTCGAGCAACCGGAGGTCGAAGAGTCTTACAAACATCCGGAAGAATTCTATTTCGGCGACCTGATTCTCGGGGCTCCGGTGACGCAAGCAGGTACAGGACCGGACAAGACTGTAGAACAGGAAGTGTGGTTCCCGGCCGGATGCAACTGGTACAGTCTGTTTACCGGAAAAGCATACGAGGGCGGAAAAACCGCAACCGTGTCCAGCCCCCTCGAAGAATCTCCTGTCTTTGTAAAGGGAGGATGGCCTCTGCCCCTGCAACCCGTACGCGAACGGATGGCTTCTGCCCCACTCGACACGTTGGTGATCCGTTGCTATCCGGGACAAGAAGGCGACCGGAATACTTATACACTTTATGAAGACGACGGCATTACTTTAGACTATCAGAAAGGTCAATACGCCACAACAGCGATTACCTATCAGAAAAAAGATTCTGAAACCTCTGTCCAAATAGCTCCTGCACAAGGAAAGTATGACGGACAAGAGAAACAGAGAGCTTACAGAATAGAACTGCCGGGAGTGAAAAACTCAGCGCAAGTATCTGTAAACGGTAAAAAGGTTCGCGCCCGATATTCTGAAGATATTCAGGGAATTGTCATTCCAATCAAGAAAACGGATATCCGGAAAAGTCTGGAAATCCGCGTTAAAGAATAAAGTTGATTAGAAAATGAAGATCATTCATTCTTTCCCAAAACGATATCTTCACTAAGATAAAAGCGCTCAAAAAACTTCTCATCTACAAAAATCCCCCGGGAGCTATACTTCAAGTACAGTTCCCAGGGGATTTTCCCTATAAAACTATTTCTTTTGTCGTCCTTTGCCACATGTTTACCAATTACTCCGAGCAGAGTAATAAATTATCTTCCTGAAGATAATTTAAAATGATCAGCATGATTTTTCAAAATGATCAGCATGAAAAATCAAAACGATCGGCACAAAGTTCCAAAGCATCCGGATAAGGATTCATAGAACCATGCTACCCGACTTATTTCTGCTTGTTAATCATTCTCAGCCAACCCGGCAAAATGCAGACACCACCTATCAGATAAGAATAATAGGTAATGATGCGCCACAGACAGGCCACTACCAGAGCCGTTCCGGCCATAGAAAAGAAATCACTGTAATAAGACTGGAACATATATTCTCCGAAACCGCTTCCTCCGGGAGTGGGCGTTACCACCAGCACCATCCAGATGACCAACTGACGGACAAAAGCCAGAATATGGTCTCCACCGGTTGTAAAGCCGTAAAGCAAGGCATTCACCACCCAATAACGGGAACACCAGGCCCAGGCCGTAATCAGAAAGCATTTGAACCAGAAAGTGCGCGACCGTTTGCTGATTTCCTCCGAGCTGGTAATCAAGTCCTGTCCGAGCTTCTCTACAGCCGGTTTCCATCTTCGCAACAGAGGTAAAGAGAACAACCCCTTGAGCATATTACTGATCCACACGGCCTTATGGAACAAAGCAACATAGAGGATCAGTGTCCACAGACTCACCACGGTTACTACGGCAATAAAGACAAACTGGAAGCCGGCATCCAAAGGCATGGAAGCCGGAAACAAAATACCGGTAGGCACCAGAAGGAGCACCACAATACTGGCCAAAGACAAAAACAGTTCGTCCAAAAACAGATTGGCAATCATGATTGAGGTTCCCTCTCCCCCCGACAGTCCTTCCTGATGCAGGTAAACGGCTATCAGACTGCTGCCTCCCACTGCCGAAGGCGTAGCCGCCGAAGTAAACTCACAGAGCATATTTACCCGGAAGGCCTGCTTCCAGGAAAGTTTCCGTCCCACCAACACCTTGAAGCGTTGTGTCAGGGCAAAATTCTGGCAAAGCATAAAGAATACAGCCAGCAGAATACCCGTCCACATGCGGGCCGTGGGGCGCAGCGTTTCGAAAAGCGAAGGGTCAAACTCCTTCCAAAACAGATAGCCGATTACCGACAGTCCCAAGACAATCGGAATGGCAATATAAAACGGATTGAATAAAACTTCATTCTTCATAAAAGGAATGGATTGAAATAGAACACTTGCATTTTCCGTTCACCTTATTTTCTGGAAAAACGGTTCATCAGATTACGGTAACGGTCGGCCACCTCGCCGGCAATATCTTCCCACGAACGGGCCAATGAGTCGGATGCTCCCTGTGCCACCCGTGCCAGCAAATCAGGATCCTGTAAGATAGAGCGAATCCGTCCGGCATACTCTTCGGTATTCTCTGTGGTCAGGAACCCGTTCTCTCCGTTTCGGATCACTGCCGAAGCGGTCGATCCTTCCAGCATCAGCGAAGGGGTATGCAGAGCAGCGGCCTCGCGCACCACCAACGGAGCATTGTCATAACGCGACGGAAACAGGAACAGATCGGCCGCCAGATAATAACGGCGCAACTGTTCGCGTTCGATAATGCGCCCCAGAAAACTTACCCGATTCTCCAGTCCCAGATGCCGGGCCAGTTCCTGCAAGGCCGAAGCTGCATATCCGGTGCCGATAAAGAACATCCGGAAAGGCATGTCTTTCAGCAATGCTACCGAACGAAGCAGAAAATCCAGATTCTTTTCATAGATATGCTGTCCCACAAAGAGCAACAGGGGTTCGTCTGCCTTCAGGCCCAACTGAAGACGTACCTGTTTGCGCTCCTCCTCCGAAAAGGTACCGGCAAAATCATTTCCATTGTCCACCACTTCAATCTTTCCACGATAGCCATACTCACGGAGCGTTTCCTCGACTGAAGCCTGGGGAATCCACACTTCGTCGGCCTGATTATAAAAGTCCACCACATCGCGTATCAGATAATCCACGACAGCCTTGATGGGCATAAAGCGCTCAAAATCGGCACGATATTTGGAATGAAAGGTAGCCACCATAGGGATATGCCGCATACGGGCCTGTTGCAAAGCCAGTTTTCCGGAAGAAAAAGGACAATGCGCATGTACCAGAGAAAAGGGCAGTTCATTCAGAGATTTCCGGATGTGGCGGTCAAACTGCGGAAGCCCCATACGATAAGGATTCCGGAAGATCAAAGGGATGGAACAATAACGCAACACCGGAAACGGTTCCCGGTCTTCATACTCATCAGCCGAAGGAGTAACCACACAAACCTGTTCTCCTTTCTGATGCAGCCAGTAAGCATAATTGCGTGTTGCCACAGAAACGCCATCCATCACCGGAGGAAAGCAATCATTAAATATTCCGAACATTTAATTTATACACCTTAGTTTTTACGTCTGTTATTATCAATCATCATCACACTGCAAATATACAATTTTTCTCTACTTGTATCCCTTTTTTCTTTTCTTATGTTCTACTGTTCATACAAAGGGCCGATTCTGCCTTGAATTTTTCTTAAACAAACGGCAATCCTGTGACAATTCAGTAATAGGAAACAAACATAATATTCATTTATGTGCCTTATTTCTGTAATAACGGTATTCTAATTTTGCAGCGAATAACAATAACATCTTTTTACGGATATGAAATCATTCAAACATCTTTTATTCAGCTCTGCCCTGCTGTTGCTGACCGCTTCTGCCTCGGCACAAAGCAATTCCTCATTCTTTAATCAGGAACTTATTGTTAACGGAAGTGCCGATCAGTTTGATTCTTCCAATGAACTTCTGAACTGGAAAATCAAGGATGGCTACAAATACAGCATGACCGCCAAACAATACAAGAATGCTGATTTCAGCAATGAGCATATCCCAAGTGGCGAAAGCGCTGACTCTTGGCTTTTCTGTGGAAAAGGAAACGGTTTATTCGACAGTTCCCCCTCGGCATCCTATCAGGACATCAGCATTCCTGAAAGCGCCTGGGAACTGATTGACAACAGTCTGACCACAGCCTATATGTCAGCCAAAATCGGAGGCTATGAAAAGCAGAATGACCATATTCAAATCATCTATTCTTTTCAGGACCAGAATAATTCTCCCTTACAGGAAATCACACTCGGACCGGTAGAAGCTGATGAACGCAACAATACAACCCAACTTCTGGAAAAGGCCCAGTCTGTAACGGTTCCCGCCGGTACCCGAAAAATTCAGGTCACTCTGATTGCAACAGAAACAGATTGGGGAAGTGATGTGGACGGTTATGCAGACCACATCAGCCTGATTATAAAAAGCAATATGCTCCCAGCCGGTATTTCTGTTTCTCAAACACAGTTTACGCAAGGTGATGCGGTAAGTATCCAATATACGAATCTGCCGGCAGGAGCACAAATTGAGCTTTACAAAGACGAAGCCATGCTTCCGCTCAATCAGATTAAAACGATAGAGGGAGATCTGTTCAATAATTCCGGAAACTTTGATCTGGCAAACACTCTGGAACCGGGAAAATATACCGTAAAGACTATCAGCAGCGAAGAAAAGGAACTCACCGACCCGTTGCACTTCATGGTCAAGAACAAGGAGTACGTAAAAGGTGACAAAAATATCTTTGTCATGAGTGATATTCACGTGATGAGTCCGGAATTGCTGGTACAGGAAGGAAGTGCCTTTGAAGAATATCTGGCCACCGACCGCAAACTGCTCGTAGAAAGCGAACGGATATTGAAGACCATCGTAGATTCTGTCTTAAACAAAAAGCCGGAACTGGTGCTGATTCCGGGCGATCTGACTAAAGACGGAGAACTCAAAAGCCATCAGTTGGTTATAGAACAGCTGAAACGCATTGCCGCACAGGGTATTCAGGTACTGGTCATTCCCGGCAACCATGATGTAAACAATCCTCACGCACTTATCTACAACGGAAGCCAAACCGAGTATGCCGAAACGGTTTCAATGGAAAAATTTGCCGAGCTATATCAGGATTTCGGCTATGGGAAGGCCTATGCACGTGACAAGCACTCGCTAAGCTATGCCTTCGAGGCTTACGACAATCTGGTTATCATCGGTATAGATGCCTGTAAATATGAAGAAAATACCTTTATCAATCAGGGAGCGGCAGAAGATGTGTGCGTCACCGATGGGCGTATCAAACCCGAAACTCTCTCCTGGATCTGCCAGCAGGCTTATGCCGCCCGCCAAAAGGGAAAGCGTGTACTGGCCATGATGCACCACAATCTGGTGGAGCACTTCAACCAACAGGCCAGTATCGCCGCCCCTTATGTTGTGGAAAATGCCGCGGCCATAAGAGATTCGTTCATGAATGCCGGCATCCATACGGTTTTCACCGGTCATTTCCACATCTCGGATATAGCCAAGGACTACAATGCCAATAAAACCGATTCCATTTTCGACGTGGCTACCGGCTCTACCGTAACTTATCCATGTCCTTTCCGCCAAGTAAAACTGAACGAAGACAACACACTGATGGAAATCAGCAGCCATCTGCTCCGCCGCCTTCCGGGAACAGAAGAGCACGATATCCATTTCGACGCCTATGCCCGCGAAAAGCTTGCCAGCGGCATTGCTCCAATGGTAGACGGATTGATTCATGACTACTGGCCATATATTGAACAGAAATTCGATGAGATTGAAGCCAGTCTTCCACTGCCAGGCATTCTCGTGCGCCCGGAAAGTCCGGAAGCACTCAGTGCCATCGTGATTGACTGCTTTGAAGAAGTCGGCATTAAGACTTATCTCACTTTCTCGGAAAGCAACGAACATCTGAAAAAGACAGATCATCTGATGGAAGAAATCAAGGCCGGTGTGGACAAAGCCATGAAATCCCTCATTGCCGGCTGGGCTCAAGAATTAGCCAAAGACAAGGTGCACGAAATGCTTTACCCTATGTTGGAGGAGGTTGTCGGCAGTATCATCGAAAACAAGACCAACAAGGGTACCGACCGTGAAAATCTGAGCAACGACCTGTTCTTCAATATTGAATATCCACAACTGGCCGGTCTGCACGGTGACGGAACCTTTGAGAATCCTTATACTGACCATGATGTCGCTCTGCTTGCCCCCTATACTTCGGGATGGTTCATCGGCGAAGTACTCGGTTCTTACAATGAGGACGGCAGCATCAACAGTAGTGAACCGGCTCGCAGCAACTGGGCCGTAGGTGAAAAAGATAACATCATTCCTGTGGAATTGCCCGAAGGATGCATACAAACAGCTGTAAATGCACAGGAGCACGACATCATCGGAAAAACCATTCGTTTCTACGGACAAAAGGGAATTTATATGAATCAGGCCAATGGTATCTGTAAAGTCAGTCAAGTTGCCGACCTTTATACACTGAATATCAGCAATGCCGGATACACTACCTATTATACGGACCATGCTGTTATTATTCCAGAAAAGACAAAAGCCGGCATTATTACTCAGGTTTCCGATACCCAAAACAGCATCTCTGTTGACTGGAATTATCCGCAAGGTACCACCATTCCTGCCTTTACCGGAATGATCGTTCAGGGTGAATCCGGAGAATATCCTTATATTGTCAGCGGTTCTTCTGAAAGTACTCCTGCCGATAACCTGTTGAAAGGCTCTCTCACTAATGCCCCAACGGAAGGCAGCAACTGTCTGTTCTATAAACTGACAACCGGAAGTAACGACCATGTAGGATTCTACTGGGGTGCCGAACAGGGCGGTGCTTTCGAGAATCAGGCGCATAAGGCTTATCTGGCTCTACCGGTCGAAACCGCACAGAACTGCAAGGGCTTCCAACTGGAAGGAGATGAAACCACTCATATTGATGACATACTTCCGGAAAATCAACCTGTAGATGTTTATACTGTAAGCGGTATCTTGTTACGTCATAATGTCAGCCCGAAAGAAGCCCTTCGAGGACTGCCAAAAGGAATATATATCGTAAACGGAAAGAAAATCGTTCTATAAGTATCTTTCAAGAAAAATCCCTCAAAAGGAGCGTTTCAAAACTCCATTAAAAAGAATCGTATTTTACATTCGAAAATTGGAACACTCTTAACTGTAAAATAAAATAGTCGCATCATCACTCAAAATAGAGTTTGATACGACTATTTTATTTTGTCATTATATCATAAACCTTTATAAAAGTCCTTTTAAATACCCACAAAGATGAGCAGCGCATAACCCAGAACAAAACCGACAAAACCGATAATCAGTCCCACCTGTGTCATATCGCGTGTAGTGGTCAGTCCAGTTGAATGAGTCAGTGCGTTCGGCGGTGTAGAAATCGGGAAGAGCATAGCCAAGGAAGTAGACAGAGCCACACCGACCAACAAAGTTTTCACGCCTCCTACGGCATTCAGCGACTCACCCATACCTACGGCCACAGCACTCAGAATCGGAACAATCAGATTGGCTGCCGCCGTATTGGAAATAAAGTTGGAAATGAAATAGCCCAACAGTCCGGATACGATCAGTACCACCAGCGGAATCCAGGTATCAAACGGAATGGACTCAACCAGATGCTCGGCCAGACCGGTCTTGTTCATGGCTACACCCAGAGCGATACCTCCAGCTACCATCCATAGCACACTCCAGTTGATTTCCTTCAGGTCCTCTTTCGTAATGATACCCGTAGCACAGAACACACCTACCGGAATCATGGCTACCACATTAGAGTTCACGCCGGTCAGTTTGTCAAACATCCACAGCAGGATGGTCACCGCAAAAGTACCCCATACAATGTAGGTACGCACTCCTTTCACGCCTTTACTCTCAATATGCAGCTCCACCGTCTTGGCTTTGAACGGATAGAGCCAGAGCAGTACACGCCAGGAGATGAGCAGCATCACCACCACATAAGGAAACATCACCAGGGTCCAGTCACTGAAACCTACATTCATGTGCAGGTGCTCGTTCAGATAACTCAGGGCTATGGCATTAGGCGGAGTACCGATCGGCGTACCAATACCTCCCAAGTTGGCCGCTACGGGAATGGCCATGGCCAGTCCGATGCGTCCCTTTCCGTCGGCAGGCAGCGTTTTCAGCACGGGAGCCAGGAAAGTAAGCATCATGGCAGCCGTGGCCGTATTACTCATAAACATGGAAAACAGTCCGATAATCAGCAGAAAACCGAGCAACACATTCTGCGGTTTGTTGCCAAAAGGCCAGAGCAGCCATTTGGCCAACTGCACATCAAGCCCCACTTTAGTAGCGGCAATAGCCAGAATGAAACCACCTAAAAAGAGCATAATCACCGGATCGGCAAAAGTAGACAGGATAGCCTTGTAGCTGACCAGAGAACCGAGTTCCTCTACCGGAGGACCTTCGCGCAGGAAACGCAGACTGCTGTCAGAGATGGTCAGCAGCATGGTTACAATCAGAATCACGGAAGTGGTCCAGGTAGGAATCACCTCGAACATCCACATCAGGGCGGCAAAGGCAAAAAGCGCGATGGTGCGCTGTTCCACAATCGTCAGTCCGTCGATACCGTAAAAGGAAGTCGGCACCAGCCATAAAAAGGCAGTCACAAGTACAATTACCGGCAGCATGATCATCTGCTTTCGGTTCAGCTTCAAAGATTCAAAGCGGGGTGTTGTCATGGTATTTCTTTTTAATAGTAAAACAAAACAGGCAGCCCATGTATGGACCACCTGTTTGCAATATTCGTAAAAAATGATGAAACTTGCAAATTCCCCAAAGGAAATTTATCTGAATTCAGAATGAAGTATCGAATCCTTTTGTCATTTTGGGCACACGGCCCAATCACCGATCGTACCCGTCCCATCAGTCTTTTTTCGGCTCCACATTCAGGCGATAGGTCACCTTCAGCAAGGCATAAGACGACAGAGTCTGATAACGGACTTCCGTACGTCCGTAAGCATTGATGGTGTTGCGCACGTTGGAGATCTGGCGCAACAGGTCGTTGGCCGAAGCCTTGACAATCCAGTTCTTGTTCTTTCCGAAAGTACGCGCCAGACCGACATTCCACACCAGACAATCGTCGTTCATGGAAGGATCGACATATCCCCTACGGCTGTACATCGTGATTTTCGTATCGAAATCCAGCTTGCCCGGCAACTGGGTCGTGAAGTCCAGTCCATAAGAAAAGTCTGTAGCCTTGATCTTCACAAAGTCGGCACGGTCGCCGTCCACATGGCTCCATTTGGCATTGGCCAAAGCTTTCAGACGGGTGCGCCGGGTAAAACTGTAGGTCAGTTTGAGATCATTGGTCCAGGAAATGTTCTGCACATTCTGCCTTCCGGTACCCATTTCGGGAGTGTCGGACACATAATCCACACTATGTCCCAGCCGGAAAGCACTGGATGCATCCATCGTCAGCTTGCCGTCCTCGTCCAGACGCTGTCCGTAGTTGGCCCCTACGATAGCCAGCCAGTCGCCATCGGTGTTCAACGGTTGGGTCACCGTCTGCCCGGTGTTGCGGTCATACGTGCGGGCCATCACCGTGACATCCCGGTTCCATTCATATCCGGCATTGACGGAATAGATGCGCTGCCGCACAGTGGTCCTCTTTTCGAAACGGGCTCCCACCTGATTGCTTTTCATTTTTCTCAAATCGGGATTTCCCAAAGACACATGCAGCGGGTCGCTGTCATCGCGCACATCGAGCAGATAAAGCAGTGTGGGCACTGTTTCCCGATAGCGGTAGTTCAGACTGAATCCGCCATATGCCATCCGCACACTTGGTTCCGGCAAGACATAACGGCGACTTATGGTGCGTGCCTGGTTTCCGCGCAGGTCCTCGATTTCCGCATGCAGGAAGCGGAAGTTCGGTGACATACTGAAGCTGAATTTTCCGTTCTGCTTTTCGCGGCTGCCGAAACGGATCTGCAAATCCTGCCAGAAATTCCGTTCCACGGTATGCCAGGTGTTGTTCAAGTCCACCGCATCCTGCCAGCTGTCGCCGGTTCCCCGTAAAGTGTTTTCAAAATCACTCCAGTCCGTACTGTCCCAGTCGGGCGCCTGCCATCCGTCCACATTTTCCAGACGATAGAGCGACCGTTCGCCGGATTTATATTCAAAGGAGCCTTTGTACGAAAAATCCAGAGTCAGTCCCCACTCCCGGTTCCGGTCGGTCCGGACACTCCGGTTTACCGGCTGAAAGGCCAGAGAGGCATAATAACCGTATTGGGTAACCGGAGCCGTTTCATAACGGTTCTGCCGGAAGCCGTCCGTACCGGCAGTAGCACCGGCCGCACCGTATTCCGTACGGTCGTCCTGATAACTTTTGTCGCGCGTATTCTTGTAGTTGCCTCCCCAGCGCAGGGTATATTTCTTACCCCACCACGGATCGCGCAGGGAAATGTTTCCGATAAGTTTGCCTCCCAGTTCCTCCTGAATGCCCAGGGTCATCTGCTGCCGCCGGTTAATCAGGCTTTGCAGGTAGGCCTCACTGCCCATAGGGGCAAAGAAGTCGTCCAGCTCACCATCCGGATATTCGCCTTTTTCATCTGCTCCCAAGGACACCGAACGGTTTTGTGCATGATGATCCGTGCGCCTGTAATTCAGGGACAGTTCTTTCAGATAGAAAATAAAGTCCTCATCCTTATATTCCATCCAGCCTTTCCATTTCAGATCTGTCTTGTCGTTATGCCGGTTCAATGCCGACTTTCTGTAAATGTTTCCATGTTCCACATAACTTTCCGAACCGGTTTCCGTGCGGAGGTCGCCTTGCGTGCAGACAGCCAGCAAGTCCGTCGCCATCCGGAATTTCTTGCTCTCGTCAAAACTGAATCCCAAGCCGCCAATCTGAACCTTATTCCATTCCATATCCGGATTGATAGCCCAGATAGTTCCCATTTGTGTGGTGGCCCACAGATCGTTGATATTGTTCACATTACCAAACAAAGCGATGTTCGACCGGTCAGTATATCGCATCAGTGACAAGCTTCCGGCATAGAGTCCGGTGGCCGGTGCGGAAGTTTCCGCTCCCCCCGAAAGAGTTGCTTCCAGCAGCCAGCTGCCCATATACTTCCGTTTCAACCCCACATCCATCACCAGATCTTTCTGTTCACGGGACACATCCTCAAACTCACCCAACGGAGTCTTGCGATACACCTTTACCTTCTGCGCGGTATAGGCGGGCAGTGCCTTGAGCGCCACACTCGGATCTCCTCTAAAGAAATCCTTTCCGTTGATCAGCAAGCTACTGACAAACTCTCCGTTTACCGTGATGCGACCGTGCTCATCGATCCGCACTCCGGGCAGATTCCGGATCAGCGTTTCCAGCATATCCCCGTCCGAAAGCTGGAGCGCTTCGGCATTATATTCCAGAGTATCCCCTTTATTGACCATCAGGATTTTGGAAGCCGTAACCTCCACATTGCCCAGTGCCTCTTCTCGGATCGGGAACAGACGAATCTTGGTTTGCCAGTAACGGGTGGGCGCAAATTTATATTTGTCTTTCGGAATATCCACTTTCTCAAAAGCGCTCTCATAGCCTTCGGCCTCCACCTTGACAAAGCAGGACGAAAGCAGCGGCAGTCGTGCCGTGAAGAAATAAGCCCAAGCCGGTTCCTTATATATATAGCGATACTGCCCTATTCCCAAAAAGGTGGTATCTTTTCCGTGAAACAAAGTCACTTTTGCCTCCTCTACCGGTTTCAGACTCACAAAATCCTCCAGAAAGACATCTAAAGTCAGAGAATCCGGACGCTGCGCTTGGGCATCTATACATCCCCACAAAATAAAAAAGAATAAGGCAATCCATTTTCCCATAACAATAAAGTTTTTAAAAGGGAATGATCACCTTATTCAAGGCAAAGGCATTCCCCAATAAACATTTCTAATACTTTCTTGTAATAAACAACTAATATTGAGCTTTATAAGCAATACAAGTACGCCCGTCCGTATCGGAATATCCTAAACAAGAACTCCGACACGCTTCACCACAAGATGTAAGATCCTTAATTTCATTACCAGTCAATACAGAAGATGTTTCGGTATCATCACTAAAAGTTTTTGTACAAATACATTCTTTTTCTTTATTTACTCCTCCGACAACACTTTTCAGTTCTTCATTCGAAAGGATACTTCCTTTTGGAAGATTTTGCAAAATAATCTTTTTCATGACATGTTCATTTAAAATGGTTAAACTTTTAAAACATCTTTTCCTTCAAAAAGACGCTATAAATATAGTTTTTTTTAGAAATACAAATAAATTACTTTAATTTAAAAATGTGACCAAAGATATGCTCAAAGACACTTCTATCTGAAATCCTTATCTGTATCTGAAGCGAATCCCCCTGCGGCAAGAATCTGTCCTCCCGATGAATCGGAAAAGAAAACAATACGGCATAAAGCTCTTTATTATATAAGGGTATATCGGTCATGCGTGCCACTCTACCGGCAAAAGACCTCCCCTGTTCCGAATCCTTTAAAATCGCAGTCTGACCGATATGAAGTTTTTGACGTTTGTCCCTTGGCAGATAGGCTTTACAACAGATAGAGTCACCGGTTGCATGCAACAAGACGAACAACGGGGCAGAGGTCTTAATCTGAGCACCAGAATCAAACAAATCCGTTTTATAAACAGATCCTCCCCGTAATGCTTTCAGGAAAAAAATATCCTCATCCGATCGGCATAGTTCAGCTAACGTATCCCCGGGTTCTACTTGAAACTCATTTTCCGGACGTATGAAGCGAATCTCGGCATCAATAGGCGACTTAATTTCCATCCGTTCCATTCCGGAAGTGATGACTGCCTTACAGGATATATAATCGGGATATGTCCAGTACATACAAGTGACACAGAACAACAGAAAAAAAATAAAAATGATTCCCATTCCCCACCGACACAACCAATGATTCTTACGCCCCATCACTTCCTGTACTTCCTCGCTTCTTGAAATCCAGCCTTTCAATTGTTCCTCTTTCTGTTCTTTTTTCATCCTCAAATCCTCCTCACCCATTTCCTAATTCCAACTGGTTCTTTACCAACGTATAATAGTTGCCCCGCATACGGATCAACTCCTCATGCGTCCCTTCCTCTACCACACGGCCTTTGTCCAACACGATAATCTGATCCGCATTGCGGACTGTGCTTAATCGGTGCGCGGCCACCACCACGGTTTTTCCCTTATAAAACTCATTCAGGTTCTCCATGATTTTTCGCTCATTATTTGCATCCAGCGCGTTAGTCGCTTCATCAAAAAACAGATAATCCGGATTTTTATAAACCGATCTTGCTATCAGGATACGCTGCCTTTGTCCCTGACTGATTCCGTTTCCCTCCATACCGATTTTTGTACTGTAACCCAGCGGAAGAGAATCTATGAAGTCACCTATATTAGCCACTCTCACAGCATGCAACAAACGTTCCTGATCCGGATGATCTACTCCTACGGCAATATTGCGGGTTATTGTATCAGAAAAGATGAATCCATCCTGCAAAACGCTTCCGGTATGCGCTCTCCATACTTTCGGATGAATTCTATTTAAAGAAATATTCCCCACCTTTACCTTTCCTTTCTGAGGCTCATAAAACCCTAACAGTAATTTCATCAAGGTTGTCTTTCCGCTTCCACTGGCACCAACTATTGCCGTTACTTTTTTCTGCGGAATATGAAGAGTTACGCCGTCCAATGCGTAATCCCGATCCGCTCCACTATAACTGAACGTTACATTTTCCAAGGAGATGGATTTGCTTTCCGGCAAAATCATCACACTACCTTCTCTATTCCCTTCATCCTTCTGCCGATGAATCTCATTAAGTCTTTCCAAGCTGATCTGAGCGTCCTGAAACGACTGGGCGAATCCGATAAATGCCTGCACAGGAGCGGATACCTGTCCGATGATATAAGTAAGTGACATCATCATACCGATAGTCATGCTACCGTCCACGACGGCCTTGGCTGCGATAAATGAAATCAAAATATTCGTGCTTTGCGAAAAGAAGGTGGAACCAATCTGCTGAATCTGACCGATAGTAAGTCCCTTGACATTGATATGAAAAAGCTTTACCTGAATATGTTCCCACTCCCAGCGTTTTTGTTGTTCACAATTATTCAGCTTTATTTCCTGCATTCCCTGAATCAACTGGATCAGTTTACCTTGTTCATTGGCAGACTGGTTGAAGCGTTTGGTGTCTAATTCTCTCCGATACTTCATAAAAGAAAGAATCCAGATGACATAACAGATATTCCCGGCCATAAAGATCAGAAAGACATTTCTATGATAATAGGCCAGTATACCTGAGAATATGAAGAAATTGACAACCGAGAACAATATCTGGAAAGAATTACCCATCAGAAAAGACTTGATCCGACCGTGGTCTCCGATTCTCTGTAACAGGTCTCCGGTCATTTTGGAATCAAAATAACGCAAGGGAAGTTTCATCAGTTTCATCAGAAAATCGGAGATCAAAGCTATGTCTATCTTTGAATTCATATACAGCATGATCCAGCTGCGGATAAAGCCCACAAACAACTGGGTCAGAAACAAGGTAAGCTGAACCAGTAGAATAACTGTTATAAAACTGATATTCCGTCCTTCTATACCCACGTCAACCATGGCCTGAGTCAGAAACGGAAAGACAAGTTGCAGCAGACTGCCCAAAAGCATCCCCAAAAAAAGCTGGAAGAACTCTTTTTTATAAGGTAAAAGATAACGCGCGAAAAAAAGCAGACCATGTACCGTATCTTCAGGCTCCTCTTCTTCCTGCTCCTTAAAAGAAGGACCGGGAGTCAAAGTCATCAGAATGCCGTTTTTCCGGCCAGAGGCTGAAATTCCGCACCAACAACGCAAGAACTCCTCTTCTTGATAAACAACCCGTTGAGATGCCGGATCCGCAATATAAAAGGCTGTTTTTCCGTTTCTTTTTTTCCGGATAGCATAGCAGACCACAAAATGATTCTGATTCCAATGCAGAATACAAGGCAACTGCACCTGATTGACCAGCTGATCCACAGACGTACGCCACCCTACGGTACGGAAGCCGATACTTTCAGCCGCATCACTGATTCCTAACATGGACACCCCTTCCCGGGTAATAAAACAACGCTCCCGTAATGTCCGCAACGTATAATGCTTTCCATAAAAACGGGCAATCATCCGCAAACAGGAAGGCCCGCAATCCATGGCATCCAATTGGTGATAAAACGGAAATTTCTTCATGATATCTGCCTCATTTTTAAAATCACTCCCTGAAGAGTTTCAAACATAACCCGCACCACTGTATCTCCGGTCAACAGTCCGGCTTCATTCAAACGCATCATTTTCCGGTATGCAGACCGGATATCTGAAACCTGTGTCGTTTTTATCCGTTTCAGTATCCACTCAATCACTTCCTGCTGAATGAGCAATTTCGTCATATTCTGTTCCTTACGATGAAGAAAAGTCACCTGATCGGTAGTGATCCGATACTCCAAGAGAGGCTCGGGATGAACATAGATCCTGCCCCCGAAACGTGCAATATCCGTCCAAAGTTTCATATCTTCGGCATAAGGATATTCTTTATAAGAAAGCCGGTGCTTCCTGAGAAAATTCTTTCTTATCATCACAGTAGGATGAACCAGATAATTCCCTAAAAGAAAATATTCCAACGGATGCTCCACCCAACCTTCCATGAAATTCCCGATCACTCCTTCCGATCCGCCGAATGCCTTGGCCCAGGAACCACATAAAACCAAATCAGGAAACCGGTTCATCAACTCAACCTGCCTTTCCAGACGAAAAGGCATCATACGGTCATCCGCATCCATCCGGGCTACCAAGGGAGCACTGCAATGTCTCATCCCTAAATTCAAAGAACGGATGTAGTCATGATTACCTTTCAAAATTTTTATCCGGCCATCCCGAAAAGAAGACATGATTTTCAAAGTATTGTCGGTAGATCCATCATCAACAAGAAGCAATTCAAAGTTCCGGAAACTTTGAGCCAATACACTTTCAACTGCTTCTTTAATATAGGCTTCCGCATTGTACGCACACAACAAAACACTAACAGACACCATAATCGTTATTTTTCATCATATTTTTCAAAAAAATCAAGATACCGTTGTTTCATCAGAGGTAAAGTATAGCACATCAGGAAACGCTCTCTGGCTTTTTCACACATTTTGTTTTTCTCTTCCGGAGTCATACTTACGGCTTTCAAAAGAGTTTGGGCCAGTGAAGAGGTAAATCCCTCGTCTACATTTCTGTCCGCATCCGTAATGGAAGCTTTCAGAGCGACCTCGTCAGGAAACATCCCCGACAGGCAATGGCCGTCCGAAGTCACGATCAGTTTGCCATGCGCCAGCATTTCTATTCCTGTATAGCTGCATTGCTCCGTATAAGAAGGAAGCAGACAAATGTCCGAAATCTGATACAGTTCATTCAAACGTTCCGAAGATATCAGTCCGGTATAGGTAATATGACTGACACTGTGTGGAGTCAAACCGGAAAACTCATTCAAGTGAAATACCTGTCCCGCAATAATCAGCCGCATCTTCGGACACTCCGGCCATATCTGCTCAAAAGCCTTAAGCAAGGCCTGTATGCCTTTGGCATAAACTGTCCGCCCCGTAAAAAGCAGCAGTATCTCATCGGGACCGAATCCCCACTTTTGACGAATTACGGAGCGCGTTTCTTCCGTGCATTCCGGAACAGACACCCGCGCGCCATTAGGAATCAGAAAGATCTTGTTCTCCGGTACCCTATAGATATCTCTTAACACCCGTACGGTATCCGCAGCCAAAGTGACAATCGCGTCGACCTGCCGGTACATTTTCTTTTCCCGGGCACAATATTCCCGGACAAACTTCCAGGTCTTTTTGCTTTTCAGCGGGATATAGCGGCCATTCAGGACCGTTTCCAACAGGCGTGTATCTCCCAGCAAAGGAGCAGTCCACCCCTGATCATGCAAAACATAAACCACCTTGGATAAAGGGAAAAGTTTCCGGAGCGTACGGATCAATCCTTCAGAAGGAGAATGATTTACGAGAAACAGATTTTCTTTTCTATCCTGAATATACATTCTGAGAACAGTCAGGCTCAACGGACTCTGAAGCAAAAAGAGCTGATTTCCGCAAATAGGTATCTTATATTCCGTTCTTTCCGGCTCGGCTTCTATGGTAAAACGCTCTTCATCCGAATTAAAGGAAATCAGATGAACTTCCAGATTCTCCACTCCTGTCAGACACTCCAACAGATTCCGGACATAAGTGCCCACCCCATTCTGTTTGGAAGTCCTATGATCATCTATAACAAAAACACGAATCATATCATACAGCTTTTACAAGAACAACAATAAACGTCCGGCCAGTCCGTTTCTCAATCCCAAAAGATTCTGTTCTTTCCGGGCATCCGGAAGGACCCAGCCTTTCAAGTTAAATTCATATCTCTCCGGCCTCCCCTCCAACAAGCGGCAAACCGTCCGGGAGAGATGTTTCGCCTGTCCGTCGTCTGCCGAGCATTCCACTCTTTTAAGAAACTCCAGGCACTGCTGCCGGTAATCCGAATCAAAAACTTCCTTACCGTCCTTAAGCGCTCCCTGAAGGTGAGCCGCCAGATAATGCAACCATCCCAAAAGTCCGGAATCCAAAGTCATATCGGAAATCCGGAACAGATTCCTTTCCATCATTTTCTGATCAATCTCCGCGCATATCTCCGCTCCGCACCCTCTTTGAAACTTGTTCTGAAGCAAATATTCAATCCCCCAGCCTATGCCGGTCAGTCCGTCGGAAAAATCAAGAGAGGCCTTCCGGTCCAGATGTCCCAGCACCTGATCCAATAAAAAATTCACCGCATTCTTCAGAACAGACAATTGTCGTTTTCGCATATACTCGGAAAGCGAAAGCACAATCCCCATCTGTCCGTAAAACAGTCCCCTTGCGGGTACATCATTCGCATGCAAGACCAACCGGTGCAGCATCTGCTCTTCTTGTGAAAATAGGGTTTTCATAATCCATAATGTTTAGATTTGACAAATCACGGTTTCTTAGGTTTCACGTCCAGGCGGTAAATCAAATGCAGCATCACATACGAAGGCACGGTATTATATCGCGTCTCGCTGCGGCCGTAAGAATTAATGACCCGGCGCACATTCGATATCTGATGCAGCAAGTCCATGCCCGAAGCCTTCACAATCCAGTTTTTGGTCTTTCCAAAAGTGCGGGCCAGACTCAGATTCCACACCAGACTGTTGTCGTTCATCGAAGCGTCCTGATATCCCCGGCGGCTGTACATCATCAGATCCGTATCCAGATCCAGACGGCCCGGAAGCTGGGTGGTCAGGGTCACTCCGTAAGAAAAGTCCGTGGCACGGATGTCCTCGAAATCCGGACGGTCATTCCGCACCACCTGCCAGTCGGCCTTGGCTTTCGCGTTCACACGCGTACGCTCGTCGAAGCGGTAGGTAAGGCGCAACTCGTTGCTCCAGTTGTGTGATAAAGTCTGCTGGCGGCCTTCGCCCAAAACGCCGCTGTCTGTAAAGTAATCTGTGGTATGAGTTATCTGATACCCCGTATAGGCATCAAACGCCCATTTGCCTGCGGCATCCAGACGCTGCCCGTAATTACCTGAAAAATAATTTATCCAGGCTCCATCCGTATTTATCGGTTTACGTACCGTTTTGCCGGTCTTCCGGTCATAAGCAATAGCTTGAGTCACCTGATTTCTGTATAGTGCGAATTGATTCTGAATACTGAAGTTTCTTTGGAACTTTGTAGTAGACTTGCGATAAGAAATATTCCAAAAGTCTCTTACCGTGTTTTCCAGCTCACTGTTACCCAAAGTCAGAAACAAGGGATTACTGTCATCACGTACATCCAGATAGTAAAGCAAATCCGGTATCATCTCTTGATGATAATATGTAAAATAAAGCTCCCTGTACTTCACTATAATCTGAGGATCAAAACTTATATTCCGTATGCGCTTGTTACGAACAAATTCATTTCGAAAATCTCTGACCGATTCATTACGAAACAAAACATTCGCATTAAAGTAGAAATTAAGATCTGGAACAAACAAGTTCTGAAACCTCATTTTCGGTTGTAACTGATGGCTGAAATTACGCTCGGTGGTTTCATAAGAATTTTTTAAATCAATGACCTGATCCAAATTACCACCAAATTCTTCCAACTCATTTTTCACCTCATCATAAAACGCTCCGCCATATCCGGGGCACGTCCAAGATTCCAGACTATCCAACTGATAAAGGGTTCTTTTACCGGAACGATAAGAATCCTCGAAACGATAAACCAGATCTAAGTCAATAAGAAGATTGTTCTTTTTTCCGTCTGTTACTTTACCAAAGGGAACAGATTTTTTGAACAAAGGAATTCCCGTACCGAAACTATACTCAAAATGTCTTTCCGGCAAACGGCTATACTGATTCAGTTCATATCCGGATGAACCATCGGACAGCGAACCATAAACAGTATTCTCATTCAGATAATCATCTTCTTTCTTAAAGCCATATTCTCCTGAGAAACTGGTACCGATAGCGGATTTCATCCAGGGAAATGCCTTAAAGGAGAACGAACCGTTCCCTTTGGCCACAAAATCCTTTTGCCGGCCTGTCCGCATCCTTTCAATCCGGTTGACCAGACTCTCCTCCAACAAGGTACTTTCCGGACCGTCAAAAAGGCTGTCCAATGCGGCATTCGCATAATTTTCATAAGGAAAGGAGTTGAAAGATGCCGAACGGCTCAGCGAACGGTTGTCCGTATGACTGTAATCCATGGAAATATTACGTACGATTAAAGCATACCTGTCGCGATAAAGAGAAAAATCATTTTTCCAGTTCAGACTGATGTTTTCATTGTAATTCCGGTTACGCATCCTGCTGAATATATTTCCGTTTTCCATAAAGTTTTCTCCGGCATCCTCAGAAAGGCGGTCAGTATTCCGGTGCTCTGCCTTCAGGGCAGAGTTCAGAATTGTTCCTTTCTTGTTGTTCCATCCATAACTGATACCGCCTGTCTGGGACTCGACCACGCCGGACGCCGGATCAGGCAAACGCCAGTTACCCTTGCTGTCGGCCACACTCAGGTCACTCAGGTTGTTGACATTGCCGAACGCTGCCAAGCTGGACACATCGGTATACCGCATCAGAAACAGCTTGCCCAGATAAACACCGCGCCCGGCCTTACGGCTTTCCGCACCGCCAGCCAGCTCCACATTGGCAATCCAGCTATCTTCATACTCTTTCTTCAGCCGTACATCCATCACCAGGGGATCTGTAATCAAAGTTCCCGGTTTTTCACGAAAAAGATAGGAGTCACCTTCCGGCTTCCGATAGACCTGAACTTTGCGCACCGTATAGGAAGGCAGGTTGCGAAGCGCCACTTTCGGATTGCCCTTGAAGAACTCACGCCCGTTTACCAGCAGACTGCTTACATACTCTCCGTTCACTTTGATACGCCCATGCTCATCCATCTGCACACCGGGAAGATTGTCTATCAGAGCGTCCAGCATCGAACCGTCGGCCAGCTTGAAGTAGGTAGCATCATACTCCAAGGTATCCCCCTTATGCACCATCAGAATCTTGGAAGCCTTCACCTTCACCTCGCCCAGTTCACGGGTCAGCACCTTGTAAAGCAGGATATTGACCGGCCATTCGGTTACCGGATGACCATACTGCCTGGCCGGCACCTCCACAGTTTCCCAGGAAGACTCGTAGCCCTCTTTCTCCACATGAACCAAATATTTCCCTTTGCGGGAAACCCTTGCTCCGTAGGTATCCGACTTGAACGACAAACTGCCGGAAACGATGTCAATGCGCTCCCCTTCAGCCAAAAGGCTGCTGTCCCGCACATCCAGAACGGAAATCCGGGCATCTGTCAAACGATCCAAAGAAACGGCATCGTTTAGGGTAAAGGTCAGTATCAAGGAATCTGCTTTCTCTTGGGCAGACAAACCGGATACAGACAGCAACATATAAAAGATAAAAAAATACTTAACCATATACCATTTCTTAAAAAACGAACTAGATAATTAATTGATGGAGACCAAGCCTCCATCAATTAATCTTACAAAACCTTTAATAACTTATATTCACATTGTAATTAGAACTTGTGACTTCTTCACATGTTATAGGTTTCGGTAGCCCTGATTCTCTATAACTTGCACAGGCAGTTCCACATGCTAATGCACACGAAGATTCCGATTCTAATGCCTCCGGAGGCAATGCACTATAATCTATACCACTTCCATTAGAAAGTTTAAACGAACATACACATGAAATAGTAACTGTAATTCCACCGACAACACTCTTCAATTCCTCATTAGAGAGGATCTGTCCCTGCGGAAGGGACTGCAATCTGATTTTCTTCATAATCTGTAATTTTTTTAATGAATAAAAACGATTGGCCGTTTGCAACCGGCCATTATATTTCTGATCAGAAACAGTTTATACCAATTGTAACAAATCTTCCACTTTATATTCGGGTGGAAGGATGCGCCCCTCAAGCAGGATCGTTGGCGTAGAGGACAATCGGGTATGCTGCTGCCAAGCGCGATGACGCTCATATTCCGCCTTCGCGGCCGTCAGATCCCCTACCGGATATTTTTGAAAGAAACCGATACCCAAAGACTTTCCTCCGGCATACCACTCGTCAAAAGCCTGTTCTGCCTTCTCTGCCCCATAATGCAACCATACCGAAATCAGACGGATTCCGGCCTCATCGTATTCAGGCCCGAAGGAGGTAAACTGATAACGGACACACCATCCGTTACGGATCAGGTTTCCCAAACGGGCATGCATGCCCGCACAGGGATTACAATACGGATTACTGAACACGGTTATCCGATGGGGCGAAGAAGGATCTCCCAAGAGTATGGAAGAACGCAAAGACGAATCCGTGTCATAAACTTCCTGTTCCGACAGCAGGGCGTGAAAGACTTCATGGCGCAGCGTTATGTTGCGGAAGGCATATTTCCACATCGTACACAGACAGCTTTTGCGATAAATGGCAAAAACACGGTTCAGCACCAGCACCGTCAGCAAATACCCCAGCCCCAGCCCGATCAGGCCGCCCCCAAAGTATCGGTTGAAAGCAAGCGTCCGGTATGTTCCGGAAAACAGAAACACCAGAAACTGAAGCCAGAACAACAATTGCACAGACAAGCATAAAGGACACCAGCTTCCGGCCTTAAACTTCTGATACCAGATACTCCAGAATGTATAGGGAAGAGCGCAGACACTCACAACGGACAAAACCGGTATCAAGGACGGCAACAGCAAAATGACCAACCCGTTGACCATAAAAAAGGCGTATCCGGCTTCTGTCCAGGTTATCCCCCACAAAATCCGGGCACCGGGAGTTTCCAATACCTGATTGCAACTACTCTTATGAAACATGCTGCAAAAACGTTCGGACAAACGGTTCTCTATGTTCAGAACCTGCATCTCCAACATAACCGTAGCGGCCAAGCCACAACCATTCAAGAGCAAGAGTAAAACCCGCAACCAAGGCCGTCCATCATGTACCCCCAAAAAGAGCAAAGCAACCAGCAAAACCACAAAAATCCAGATTAAACGCTTTTTTAACTTACCGGCAGATTGTTGCGCACGATGTTTCTGATAATCCGGTTCCCCACTGTCTTCATCCGGAAAAGGAAGCAAGGCAATCCCGGACCACATGGACAGAAAACGCTCCAAAAGAACGGTAAACGATTCTCCGAAGGAAACATAGGTGACCTGTTCCGGAGTAACCCTCGTGACAACGACCAGATTGCCGGAAACCTGAGCCACAAAAGGAAGAGGAATCCTACGGATATCACTTTTATTGTCCAGACGAAGGCCCTGATTGGATACACCGTATTCTTTCAGAAGCAAGGAAATACCCAACAGAGAATCATGATAAGGATGCTCTTGAAAACGCTCTTCCGAAAACTCTTCCGTATAAGGAATGTCCAAAGCGTCCAATAAGGATAAAAACAAATTATATTTCATATTTTATGGTATTCTAAAGGTTCACGATTAGAAATAAATTATATTTTTATACAGCAAAGTAAAACAATTATTTTATAATATTCAAAAAAACA
>OGMP01000629.1_pt1 | contig 34725 bp, 27 predicted proteins | sample 1573261 | NCBI WGS metagenome assembly OGMP01 (sample SAMEA2581878, study PRJEB24529) | metagenome | biome: Human gut stool | place: China | collected 2011 | reverse complement strand
ACATATTCTGTACTTGCTGCGAATAGGTCATAATCATACTCTCCTTTTGACAAATGTTGCTTTGCAACACAAAGCCGCCGCCGCGCCCTGCCGGCACAGCCGCTGCCCTTTGCTGCTTGCATCTGACCGGGCGCGCCGCTCTCTTTCAGCGCCTTCACCGGTACTACCACGCATGATTTTATTATAGAGAAAGCTGACGGATTTTGCAATACATTTCCGGTAAAAAACATCAAAACTATTTGCAGTTGCCTTCCGCTAACTGTCAATTCGGATGCTTTTGTCATTTCATTCGTCAAGTTTTTGTCAACTATGTCAAGAGGGCAAATTTCACGCTCCTGTGTCCTGCCTGCGCGGTGTCTGCCCAGCAGGCTTCAGTACCCACATGGCCGCAAAGCCCGCCGCTGCGCCGCCCACGGCAAGCCAGTGCCGCCCGGCTTCCAACCCCCAGAGATTTGCTGCAAACGGAAAGGCCAGACTGCCCACGCTCTGCCCCAGTGCCAGAAAACCGTAGTTCACCCCTGCGTGCGGCAGGCCGAACAGATCGGTGGAAAGGGCGGGCAGCACTGCTGCAAGGCCGGAGTAACAGAAGGTCAGCCCGGCATAACAGGCCACCACCCACCAGCCCTGCGCAAAGGCAAACCCTGCCGAAAGCCCCAGCGACACTGCAAATAAAATCAGGTCGGTTGGTCTGCGGCCAATTTTATCGCTGAGCATGGGCATCAGCAGGCGGCCCGCCGCACTGCCCACGCTGCCCAGCACCACGCTCCACAGAGCAGCGTTCTCGTCCAGCCCCCGCTCCACGCCCAGCTTCAGGATGATGGGGCTGAACAGAAGCACCGCCGGGGTGGAAAAACACACCGCGCCTGCGCACAGCCAGTACTGCTTTGTTTTCAGCATCTGCCACGGGGAAAGGTCGATCTCATTTTTGCCGCTTCCCTGCTGGTTTTGTCTGCTTTCCGGCGGGTCCTGCAGCAGCAGACTGCCCGCAAGGCAGACGGGCAGCGTGACGGCCCCCAGTGCCCAAAATGCGCCCCGGATGCCCTGCACGATCCCAAAGCCTCTGACCGCTGTGCGCACGAACACGGTGAGAAACGCACCGGAAAGACCCACCGCCCCGCCGATCACGCCGGTGGCAAGGCCCTTGCGCCCGGCATACCACTTCTGTGCGCAGGACTGGATGGACGGGTACAGAAACGCCGTGCCCAGCCCCGCCGGGATGCTGAAAGCCAGAAAAAAGCTGACCGCACTGCCGCCCGGCAGCATGGCCGCTGCAAAAAATCCGCCGCACAGCAGTGCTGTTCCCCACAGAGCCGCACACCGCGGGCCTCGGCTGTCCTGCAGAAAGCCGCCGAGGACGCACCCCACGCCGAACGCCGCAATGAGGATGCCGAAGGCATAGCCTGCCCCCTGCTCGCTCAGGCCGTACTCCTCCATCACCGGCTGTTGGAACACGCCCCACGCCGCCGGGATGCCCGTGAGCACCTGAATGGCTGCGCCCGCCGCAAGGATGGTCCACGGATGTTTTGCTGTAAATTGTTGTTTCATCGTCTGTCCTCCGAATGGTTTTCCCTTTACAGTGTGCCCATTTCAATTGACAAAACGGCAGATTTCTTTATAATGAATAAGGTAAAGGTATTTACATTGATTTATATAGAGAGGAACCATCTTATGAAAACACAGGCATTGAAGGGCATGCGCGACCTGCTGCCCGCAGAGCAGACCCTGCGCGATTACATTCAGGGCAAAATTCTGGAGACCTACCGCGCGTCCGGCTTCGAGCGCATTTCCACCCCCATGCTGGAGGATATGGAAAATCTGGACAAATCCGACGGCGGCGACAACCTGAACCTGATCTTCAAGGTGCTCAAGCGCGGCGATAAGCTCACCGCTGCCCTGAACACCGGCGACCCCAAGCAGCTTTCCGATATGGGCCTGCGCTATGACCTGACCCTGCCGCTGAGCCGCTACTATGCCGCCAACAAGGATAAGCTGCCCAGCCCCTTCAAGGTGATCCAGACCGACCGTGTGTTCCGCGCCGAGCGCCCGCAGAAGGGCCGTCTGCGCGAGTTCGTACAGTGCGATATCGACATTCTGGGCGATTCTTCCCCCAATGCCGAGGTGGAACTGATCGACGTGACCACCCGTGCCCTGCTGAACATCGGCTTCACCGGCTTCACCGTCAACATCAACGACCGCCGCATCCTGCGCGGCATGCTGGAGAGCATGGGTTTTTCCGCCGATACGCTGGATTCCGTCTGCATCACCTTTGATAAGATGGACAAGATCGGTGCCGATGGTGTAAAGGCTGAGCTGACCGAAAAGCAGCTGCCGGAAAATGCCATCAACGCACTGGCCGACTTCATTGCCGCAGGCGAAGTCACGCTGGACGCCGTGGCTGCCCGCTGCGCAGATCCCGCCATTGCCGACGACCTCAAGTATGTTCTGGCCACCGCCAACGCCATGGCTGCAGGCCGCTATCAGGTAGCCTACTGTCCCAGTCTGGTGCGCGGTCAGGGCTACTACACCGGCATGGTGTTTGAGATCACCTGTCCGCAGTTCAGCGGTGCCGTGGCCGGCGGCGGCCGCTACGACAACATGGTGGGCAAGTTCCTGGGCACTCAGGTGCCCGCCGTGGGCTTCTCCATCGGCTTCGAGCGGGTGTGTGGCATCCTGCTGGAACAGGGCTACCAGATCCCCGGCGCAAAGCAGAAGATCGCCCTGCTGTACGGCAAGGATGCCGACTTCACCGCCGTTCTTGCCAAGGCTGCAGACCTGCGCAGCAGCTACAATGTCACCGTTCTGCAGCAGGCCAAGAAGCTGGGCAAACAGTTGGGCCAGCTGGAAGCTTCCGGTTTTTCCGGTGCCGCCTTTATGGATAAGGATGAGATCAAAATTTTTGCGCAGCAGTAAATAATTGCACACAAAGCCCCTTTACTTTTGATATGCTGCCCCCAGAGTAGACAGGGTAAAAACAAAACTCTGAGTGCTCTGGGGGTATTTTCATGTCAAGAAAGAACACCTCAGAAAATCGAGCGATTTTCTGAGGTGTTCTTGTTTTTCTGGTTTAAAAGCCGGTAGGCGGCACATAGTAACTGGGGATCGAGGCTGTTTTCTGCACATTTGCCTGCTGGCGCAGCGCCGAACGTGTCACCTCTGCCCAAGAATACTGGGTCATATACTCGCCGCGGTAGGAATTGGTGGCCGAGCGGTTGCCCCGCAGGAAATTGTAATAATCACAATCCACCTTGCTGGTGTCCAGCGCCAGTGTGCTGCGGCCGCGGATGAGCAGGCCGGTAACACCTGCATCCTCCAGCGTATGGCTCAGGTCAAAGATCAGATTGCGGAGATGGCTGTGCAGCGATGCCGTGTCTGGCTTATCCTCCCACAGCACGGCCAGCATTTCGCCGTTGGTGCAGGTGGCACCATTGCGATCCACCAGATAGGCCAGCAGCTCCTTGCTCTTGCTGCGCTTGAAGGCCAGAGCGCGCCCACCCACGAAGATCTCAAAATTGCCAAAGCACTGGATCTTGATGCCGACAGGGGCATTCTCCGGCGGGTAGCGCAGATGCTCCAGCACATTGCGCACATCCGCCTCGTTTGCAGGCTTGAGCAAAAAGCCGCTCACGAAGATCTGCAGCGCTTCCAGCGCATACTCCGGGTGCTCTGTTACCACAATGATGTTGCAGCGCGGCTGCAGCTTCTGGATCATGCGCGTCAAAGCAAGCCCGTTCATGCCGGGCATTTCCAGATTGAGGAAAGCCGCGTCCATCGGCCCCTGACGCATCCAGCTCAGTGCATCCTAGGTCGTCATGGCGCTGATATAGTCGCAGTCGGGTGCAACGCGGCACAGGATGCGGATCAGCGAGTTGATCGCAAGCTGTCCATCATCGACGACCAGTATCTTCATTCGTACACCCCCGCAAGTTTACCATACATGTTCTCTTTTTCAGTTTAACACTTTGTCCTTTGATTCGCAAGTTTTTTTGCACAAAAAGACAGAAGCTCCACACTTCTTTACAAAAAGACGTTCCTTCCCCATCAGTTTCCTCATGAAGCAGCTGGCTGAAAGAGGCATCTTTCCCAAGGCGAAGTGCGCATGATAATCCGTAGATCCGCTCATTTTTTCTCTGCTTCGTGGCTCCGCTTATAATACTTTTTGTAATAACCGTACTTTCCATACTTTGAGTAGGATTTGTAGTACTTGCGGCCCATATAGTTGTCGTAGTCCACCTGATTGAGCACGGTAAAAATCGATGCTCTCGCCCTGCAGCAGGCGCGAGACTGCGTCGCGGGCGTAGCCGCAGCTTTCTTCCCTGCCATCGCCAAAGCCATGGGCAAGGCTGATCTGCATTTGGGTGGTGCCTACCGGGTTGCCCAGCATATCCAGCACCGTAACCTCTGCCATGGTGTCGCAGTCGATCTTGAGCTGACGGACAGTCTTGTTTTTGCTGTCTATCACGATCAGCCGACTGTCCATGCATTTTCATTATTTTCCGGCAGGAAATTTCGCATTTTCAGCCTTTAGGGAGCCACCGATAAACACAAACCCCGGCCATGCAAAGTTCATCCGCACAGCCGGGGCCAATTGGTATTTATTTGATATCCAGTTCAGGCGGCACATCGATCTGGTCCGAGACATACTTGCCGTTCTTTTTGCGCTGCCGCACGCACTCCGTCAGCAGATATTCGATCTGCCCGTTCACCGAGCGGAAGTCATCTTCGGCCCAGGCGGCAAGGGCATCGTAGAGCTTCGCGTTCAGGCGCAGGGGCACCTGCTTTTTTGGTTCTGCCATCAGTACAGGCTGCCGCTGTTCACGATGGGCTGGGCATCACGGTTGCCGCACAGCACCACCAGCAGGTTGGAGACCATTGCCGCCTTGCGCTCGTCGTCCAGCTCCACTACCTTGTTCTCATTCAGGCGTTCAAGGGCCATTTCCACCATGCCCACAGCACCGTCCACGATCATCTTGCGGGCATCGATGATGGCGCTTGCCTGCTGGCGCTGCAGCATCACGGCTGCGATCTCCGGCGCATAGGCCAGATAGGTGATGCGGGCTTCCACTACCTCGATGCCGGCCTCGGCTACATTCTTCTGGATCTCGTCCCGGATGCGGGCGGCTACCACCTCCGAGGAGCCGCGCAGACTGCCCTCATCGGCTACGCCGTCGCCGGTGGTGTCCACATTGGGAGCCACATCATAGGGGTAAACGCGCACCACATTGCGCAGAGCGCTGTCGCACTGCAGGGAGAGGTACTCCTTGTAGTTGTCCACATTGAACACGGCCTTTGCGGTATCGGTCACGCGCCAGATGACCGCAATGCCGATCTCCACCGGGTTGCCCAGACAATCGTTGATCTTCTGGCGGGAGTTGTTGAGGGTCATCATTTTTAGCGAGATCTTCTTGCTGGTCGATTCTGCGGTCTGGGAACTGCTGTTACCTGCCTTAAGCAGGACCGCCATGCCGGTTTCACCACTGTTCACATCGCCGCTCTGGCTCAGTTTGGTGCCAGCTGCCGGGTTGACTGCAGTGCAGAACGGATTCACCCAGTAAAAGCCCTGTCCCTTCAGAGTGCCGATGTAATCGCCGAACAGGGTGAGCACCAGTGCTTCCTGAGGCTTTAACACCTTCAGGCCGCAGAACAGGAAAATGCCCGCCACCCAGTATGCGATGGACAAGATCGTGAGCAGGATGCCCGGAAACAGGCTTTCGTCCAGCAGAATGATGCTGTAGAAAAACAGCGGGACGGTAACAGCATAGCCCAGCAGGGTGAGCAGCAGCATGACCATGCCGTTCTTTTTCGTCTGCAGAATTTTCTCTTCCATAACAGTTCCCTCCTTCACAGGGTGTAGAAGCGTTTCTTTATGATATCAAAATCATATCACTTTATATCATTCTTGTCAAGTCCTCCGCAGGCAAAAAAAGAGCCGCCGCACAAACACTGTGCAGCAGCTCCTTTTTGTTTATCTTTTAATAATGTAAAGGGCACTTGCTCTCAGGCGAAGGTCAGCACCACCTTGCCAGCGCCGCTGTTGCGGTCTGCAAGGGTATCGAATGCCTTCTGGAACTCCTCTGCCTTGAACACATATTTTACCGATATCTTTCCGAAGCTTCCCATATATTACTCTTCTCCGATATTTATGTACAGATCCGGCGTGATTTTTGCTGCATTTATTTTGATGATGAAATCACCCAACAACTGGCCAAGCAGAATTCCTGCCCCGTTTCCAACTGTTGTGATCAGAGCTGCATTATACATTTCCGGAAAACAGAAAATGCCAGATATAATTTCATAAAAATTTGTAACACAATCACGATACCCCGCGCAATGATTCTCAGGTTTATATAACAAAAAAGGGGCTGTTGCAAAATAAAAATGCGATAGCAATTTGCACAAAGAAATCTACAAACAAAAAATCCCCCTACACTGGCCGATGAAGTCAGCGAAGGGGAATTTTGTATGCCGCCGGAGCGGCGAAATGTAAAAAATCAAGAGCGGAACTGCAAACGGTTATCGGTCTTGGCAGAGACGGCACGGTCAATGTATCGCAAATATACTATTTGTATGTTGCGTTAATTTTTATCTTGTGACGGTTTTGCAATAAGACCAAAGTGAATTTTTATTTTTGGATCATAAAACGGAACGAGGTTCCCTTCTCCACCGCAAAGCAGGTGTCCGCATGGGGCTTTGCGCCCCAGCTGTTGTCGCCGCCAACGCCGCGCTGGAAGGCCGCGCAGCGGACAACAGTCTTACTGTCGTCCCGGGGCAGTTCATAGAGGTGGCGGGCGTTTTCCAGCTCATGGGGCGTATAGGGCAGTGCCGAGAAGGTCATGCCGTCCCCTGCAAAACCGATACCCGGGATGCTGCCGGTGACAGTTGCACTGTACACACCTGTGCGGCTGCCGCACTCCTGCGGATAGACCGGAGTGTACTGGGCAAAATCCTGCTGGACGTTGTAGTTCCACACACCCATCTTACCGCCTGCGGTGCGGTCAGCGGTGGTCTCCCGGGGGCCAAGCCCCAGATAGGAGACCTCGGTCAGTTCCCGCCGCAGCGGGAAGAGCAGCCCGAACTCCGGCAGTTCGGTGTGCTCGCCCTGCCATGTCATAGTGATGTCGCAGCGGCCTGCGCCGTCGATGGCAAAATCAACAGGCAGCATCTGCCCATCTGGCAGGGTGTAGTTTGCGCGGACGGTGACGAACTCACCCTTTGCTTCGGCAGTCAGGTTATCGCAGCGGGCATACAGTCCAGCGGTTTTCCAGAAGGCAAATTCAAAGGGTTCTGCACAGCCCTCGTCGTTGTTGGTAGGCGCACGCCAGAAGTTGGGGCGCACGGTATCGTCCAGCAGCTGCACGCCGTTATAGCGGATGGACACAAGCCCCTTGCCCCGGCTGAAGATGTACTCAAAGCCCTCGCCCTTTACGCCGATGTTGTAATCCATCTCCACCAGCTGCGGGGCGGGCAGGGTCAGCCGGGCAGTGGTGTGGTCGTGCCATACCTGTCCAAAGGCGGCTTCATAGCCCGCCGTGATTCCGGGCAGCGCAGCCCGCTGGATAGCGGTAATGGTCATGCAGGAAAGCCCTGTTTCCGGCAGAGCGAACGGGAACACGATGTGCACAGTCTTGCCGGGTGCGCAGTCTGCCCGCAGTACCGCGCGACGCTCCGGCTTGCCGTTGACCGAGGATGCAAACACAAGGTCGTAGGCGTTCAGGTCGGTAAAGAGGTTCCGGTTTTCAATCACGGCTTCGGTGTCGGTCAGGGTGATTTTCAGCGGCGCGTATGCCGCCTTGACCGCATCCATCTTGGGGGTGTTACGGCGGTCGGGCAGCACAAGGCCGTCCACGCAGAACTCCCGGTCGGTGGGGCGGTCGCCAAAGTCGCCGCCGTAGGCAAAGCCGGGCTTACCGTCCGGTTCTGTCACCGCGATGCCGTGGTCCATGTACTCCCAGATAAACCCGCCCTGATACAGCGGCTCTTCGTAGGCATACTCGGTGTAGTCGGTGATGCCGCCGTTGGAGTTGCCCATGGCGTGGCTGTACTCGCACATGATGAAAGGCTTTTCCGGGTGCTCTGCCAGAAACTTTTTGATGTCTGCCACCGGGGTATACATCTGGCTTTCCATATCGGAGGTGGCGGGGTATTCCCGGTTCCAGAAAATGCCCTCGTAGTGCACAAGGCGGCTGGGGTCGGTGTGGCGGAAGTATTCGCTCATCTCCCACAGGGTCTTACCGCCGTGGCTCTCGTTGCCGCAAGACCAAATGAGGATGGCCGGGTGGTTTTTGTCCCGTTCCAGCATGGCTTCGGCCCGGGCAAGCACATTCTCCCGCCACTCCGGCCGGGCACCGGGCAGCGTCCATTTGTCCGAGCCGTCCGCACCCAGCTTCTGCCATGTGCCGTGGCTTTCCAGATTGGTCTCCCCGATGACATACAAGCCGTATTCATCGCAAAGCTGTAAGAAATACGGGTCGTCCGGGTAGTGACTGGTGCGCACGGCGTTGACGTTGTGGGTCTTGAGGTTCTGCACATCCCACAGCATCTCTTCCCGGCTGACGGTGCGGCCGGTGCGGCAGCTCCACTCGTGGCGGTTGACCCCCTTGAACACGATGCGCTTGCCGTTCAAAAGCATCTGACGGTCTTTCAGCTCAAACCTGCGCAGACCGACCTTCAGCCCGGTGCGTTCCACGAGAGCACCCTCGCGCAGCAGGGCAATTTCTGCCTCGTACAGGTTCGGCTGTTCGGCGCTCCACAGGGCAGGGTGCTCCACCGCAAAGGTAAAGGAAACATCCTGCACGTCCTCCTCCACATCCGGGTCAGCCTCGCCCTTGCCGAACACCACACCGCTGTCGTATTCGGCAGGCTCACCCACCTCGGCAGACTGCTCCTCGCCGTCAAACACCACCGAGATGGTGCCTGCGCCGCTGACCTTGCAATCAAAGGTGACGGTTGCGCTGGAAAAATCATCTGAAAAACTCTGCTTCACAAAGACATCCTCGAGGTGAACTTCCGGTTTTGTGAACAGCTCCACCGAGCGGAACAAACCGCTCATGCGCCAGAAATCCTGATCTTCCAGCCAGCTGCCGGAGCAAAAACGATACACCTGCACAGTCAGGGTATTTTCGCCGGGGTGGATGGCGGCGGTCATATCAAATTCAGCGGGGGTAAAGGCATCCTCGGTGTAGCCGATGTACACCCCGTTGCACCAGACGGCGGCGGCGCTGTCCGCACCGTTCAACCGCAGGTAGCAGCTTGCCCAGTTTTCCGGCAGGGTGAAGCTGCGCCGGTACTCCCCGATGGGGTTATACGCCTGCGGGATCTCGCCGGGATGCAGCTTTTCATGACCATCCCATGGGTACTGGGTGTTGACGTAATGGGGCGTGCCGTAGGGGTGACCGGGCTTTTGCAGACTCTGCAGCTGGATAAAGCCCGGCACGGTCAGGGTGTCCCACTCCGAGAAGGGGGCGGTGAGATTTTCTGCATAGCGGAAGCTCCACGCGCCGTCCAAGCTGACGACGAGCGGCATTTCTGGGCTGGTCTGGTCCGCAAAATGGGCGTGGAAAGGCAGGCGGTTCTGCTGAAAAATTTCCGGGTCGGCCAGCAGCGCCGGGGTGATCGGGTTATTCAAGGGCATAAATTTCACCTCGCAGCATAATTCTGCTCTCATTATAGCACAGCAAATAGGAAAATCAGCCGTACAAAAACGACTTTTTTCCGGAGAGAAGCGGCATCAGTCTACTTCGTCAAAAATCTCGGTATCCAGCTCTGTATGCCCCTTGGGGATGTGGTACTTCACGGCAGGCAGATGGACATTGGTAAAATACAGGCTGGTGTTGGGGTCGCAGCCGATGACCACCGCCTCTCCCCTGCCTGCCACGGCGCTGCGCAAGGTATCGCAGCTGGCGGTGGCAAGGCCATCCTCGGCGCATTCCTTGTAGTCCGGCGCAAAATTGGGCACGGCAAAGCCGCAGTCGTAGGCATCGCATTCGTATATGCTGTCAATTTCGTGGTGGCGGCGGTGGCCGGTGGAAGTGGGGGTAATGGTGGTGGTCACCTCAATACCGGGGAAAGGTGACCACTGCGCAGTCACAGCCCCTGCTTCAATTTTCCACGTTTTGCTCACCTTGCGCACAAACACATTGTCGTCGATGACAAAGGCCAGCATACTGTCCGGTGCAGCCTGATTGAGCACCTCACGGCTGCGGGAGGCGCAGAAGCCAAAGCGGGTATCGTAGGCAAATTTTGCGTACTTTTCCGGGAACTGCCCATGCCCGTGTCCCTCGTTGACACCGGCGGCGTAGGCCGTCACCCGGCCTGCACGGCGCTGCACCAGCATATTGGCGTAGGGCATGGGTTTGAGCCATTCTAATGCGGGCATGGGAGCGGCCTCTGCAGACCAGAAGGGGTGGTCGTCCGGCAGAGCAAGCAGCAAAAAGCTCTTCATGCCCCAGTAAGGGCTGCCCGGGGCGTTGTACCGCTCGGCCATATACATCTGCGGGTAGCAGTAGCCGATGGTCAGAATGCCGTCCCGGTCGAACATCTTCTGTTCCAGCCACCAGTTGAAGTTGCGGACGATGAGCCCCTTCATTACCGGCAGAGGCAGCGGTTCCAACCCAGCCCAGATGCAGGCTGCCCAGAAGCTGTTCTGGGCAAACCGGTAGGTCAGGCTGCGGCCAAAGGGCAGCGCTGCACCGTTGGCATCGAACCAATAGACGAACTGCTGTGCAAACAGCTGGGCGCGCCGACGGTAGAGTTCTGCGCGCCGGGGGTCGGTGTCGGCGGCAAGCTTAGAGTACAGCAGCCCGTAATACTGGATGGCCCAAGGAATGTAGTAATCCTTCTGGATGCTGGCACCATCGGTAGACCAGCCGTCGCCGCTGTAATAGCTGTCGATCTTGCAAAGGCCGTCCTCCAGCAGCTCCGGGCTGTAGGACATCCCCACACTCTTGAGGGCAAGGTTTACCAGAATGCGGAAGAACTGCCAATTGCAGTCCGGGATGGTGTGGGCATTGATCTGCCCCAGCCATGCGGCAAGGTTCTGCTTTTCGGTGTCCGAAAGCGGTGTCCAGAGCTTTTCCGGCGCGGTGAGGATGCCGCAGGCAATGGCAGCCATTTCCACATAGCACTGGTCGTACTCCCCGGTAGTGCCCCAGTATTCGGGGTTTTCCGGGTCGGCACCGGCGGCAAGACCCTTGCGGTAGATTTCTTCAAATTGCGGGTCAGAGCCACCGCCCACCCAGAAGGGTACCAGTGCCCACAGCGGGCGGCTGAAGGCTTCCAGCTCAATGGCGATCCGGTTGTAGGTCACGCCGGTCTCGCCCAGATGCAGCCGGGCACAGCCTGCGGAATAATACGGTTTGAGCGGGTCGAGAAATTTGTGCATCAGCGCGGTAAAATCCGCTTTGGTCTGCAAGTTCATCACCAGTACATCTCCCAGTCTTTGGTCAGGCGGGTCAGCGCCTCCATGTAGAAATAATCGCCCCAGCTCGTGCATTCATCCACGCCCTCCGGGGTGCAGGTGTTGTAGGGGCTTTTTTTGCTGTAAGTGCCGTGGAGCAGTTGGCCGGAACCCAGGGTGCCGGGCTTGACGGCGTAATTTGCCGCAAGGCTGCCCAGCATCTGCCGGGCCAGAGTGCGCCACTGGGCAGCTTCTGTTTCGTCCACATATTTTGCAGCCTCCAGCAGGCCGCAGGCCACGATAGCCGCCGAGGAACTGTCCCTCGGCTCGCCGCTTTCCGGGGCAAAGACCATATCCCAGCAGGGCACCAGATCCTCCGGCAGGCGGGAGAGATAAAACTCCAGCGCCTTGCGGAACACCTCGAGGAACTTTTCATCATGGGTGTAGGTGTAGCCGATGGCGCTGCCGTACACGCCCCATGCCTGCCCTCTGGCCCAAAAGCTGTCATCCTTGTAGCCCTGACAGGTGCGGCCACCCTTGGGGGTGCCGTCCGGATTCATGAAGAAGGTGTGGTAGGTGCTGCCATCCGGCCGGAAGGAATTTGCCAGTGTGGTTGCTGTATGCGCTGCCGCGATCTCCCGGTAGTGGTCGTTTCCGGTGGTCTCGCCGGCCCAGTACAGCAGCGGAACATTCAGCATACAGTCGATAATATAGCGGTAATTGTCGGGGTCATCCATGGTGCCCCAGGCCTGCAAAAACTTTCCGCTGGGCTGGTAACGGGTCAGCAGCTGGTCGGCGGCAGCGATGGCGGCATTTTTGCCTTTTTCGCTGCCCACCAGCTTCCACGCTGCCACGCAGGTGGGGCTGTACAAAAAGCCCATGTCGTGGTGGTCTACCTCCACCTTGCGGGCAATGCGGTCGGCAAAGCTGTCCACCTGAATGAGGGCGGCGGTCTTGAATTTCTCGTCGCCGGTGGCCTCGTAGGCCAGCCAGATCTCCCCCGGCCAGAAGCCGCAGGTCCACTGATCGTTAGCGCAGCCGGGGTAGATATTGTTCACGCTGGAATGGTTCTGACACTGGTAGGTGTACAGCGGCAGATTGGTCTCCACCTGCTTGCAGGCATCGGCCAGAGCCTGCCTTGCCTCGGCATCGGTCATAGCGTGGTTTTGGTAGGTTTTCATCGTGATCACTCCTTAAATCCAAAGGTCGGAATATCGTGCCATCGTTGGCGCAAAAAGTGCATTCCCAGCTTGGGGCGGCGATCCCGGGTGAACAGACCCTTTTTGTTGCCGTCCACCCGCATGGGGCCCTGCACGGTGTCGTAGTCTGCAAAGTTCCAGACAAATTCTCCCACAAACCACGGGCGCTTGTCAAACTCTGCATCCAGACGGCGGTAAAACTCCACCTGAAACTCCTCGCTGAACATCTCTGCTCCGGCGGTGTGCAAGCCTGCTACGGTGTCCGCGCCGTATTCGCTCATCATCACGGGCTTGTGCTGAGATCCCCAGAAATCCAGCTCCTGATTCAAGCCATAGCAGGCAGCGTCCATGTCTCCGGAAAGGTTGTACCAGCCGTAGTAGCGGTTGATGCAGACGATATCCATGGTGCGGGTGGTGATATCCCTGGTATAGTCGTTCTGGCAGCAGACGAGGGTGACCGGGCGATCCTGCGGGTCCAGCTGATGCGCCAGCTCATACAGCGGGTGCCAGTAGTCGTAGGCATCCTGCGGGAAGTGCTCCAGATCCGGCTCGTTGCCAAGGCTCCACAGCACCACGCAGGGGTGGTTTTTGTCCCGTTGGATCATCTCGGCAAGCACCTGCCGGTGATGCTCCGCAAGGGGGTATTCCTTGTAGGGGTTCAGCGCAGCTCCGCCGCCGATGCCCACCGCCGGGGTCTCGTCCATGACCAGAATGCCCTCCCGGTCGCACAGGTCGTAAAACTCCTCGGCATAGGGATAGTGGCTGGTGCGCACAGCGTTGGCGTTTGCCCAGTGGATCAGGTTCACGTCCTTTACGTTCAGCACCGGGTCAAAGCCGCGGCCGTGGGCGGTAAAGTCCTCGTGCTTGCAAAAGCCTTTGAAGTAAAACGGCTTGCCGTTCAAAAGCACCCGGGTGCCCTTCACCTCAATGCTGCGAACCCCAAAGGTCTGGTCGTAGACGTCTGCCCCACAGGTGATGTGGAGGGTGTACAGGTAGGGCGTGCCGGGTCTTGGCTCCCAAAGGTGCACTTCCGGGATGGTGATCGTGCCCGCTGCGCCCTCTGCCTGTGCTACGGCGTTGCCGTCAGCGTCCAGCACGGTGACATGGACAGGTGCGCCGCCGGTGGTTTTTACCGTGTACTGCACCGTGCCGTCCGCGGCGGGCACTACGGTCACATCCTCAATGTACTCTTTAGGGGTAGTGTAGAGCACCACCGAGCGGTGGATGCCGGCATAGTTGAAGAAATCAAAGTTGGGGCGGTTCTGGGGTGCGGCGGCACGCTTTGCAGCCTCCACACTGGGAATGCCCGCATTGTCCGAGCCAAAGAAGGCCAGCTGCCCGTCCTCGTTGCCCACCGGCAGGGTGCTGTGGTTCACCCGGTTGTCGCAGGCTACGGTCAGCAGTGCAGTCTCGCCGGGGCGCAGCAGGGCGGTGACATCTGCTTCAAAGGGAGTAAAGCCGCCCTTGTGCTGCGCAATGAGCCGGCCGTTCAGCCAGACCTTTGCGGTGTGGGTCACCGAGCCAAACCGCAGCACCACCCGCTGCCCGGTGCAGAAGGCGGGCAGGGTGACCTGCCGCTGATACCACGCCCAGCCGTAGTGGCGGCGCAGGGCGGTGGTCTGGTCGTTCTGGTCGTTGTAGCTGGCAGGCACGGCGATGGGCTGGGCATCCGGCAGCGGCTTTGCGGGGTCGAACCGATTTTCCTCGCAGCTGCCCAGCATAAACTCCCATGTGCCGTCAAGGCTCAGCTTCAGGCGAGCTTCATTCTGTTCAGGATATAACATAACGCATTTCCTCTATTCAAACAAAACTGCGGGGCGCGGGTACTGCCCACGCCCCGCTTACGGGTGATTTGTTTAACCCTTGATGCCGGTGGATGCCACACCCTGCACAAAGTATTTCTGCAGGGAGAGGAACACGATCAGCACCGGGATCAGTGCCACCACAGAGGCTGCCATGATCAAGCCGTACTCCGCGGAATACTGGGTGATGAACATGCGCAGACCGATCTGGATGGTCTTGAGCTCGGTCTTGGTCAGATAGATCAGGGGGCCAAGGAAGTCGTTCCAGGTGTTCACGAAGGTGAAGATGGTCAGGGTGGACAGCGCGGGCAGGCTGAGGGGCAGCATGATGTGCCACCAGATGCCGTACTCGCTCAGGCCATCGATACGGGCAGCCTCACACAGCTCAGTGGGCACGCCCTCGTAAAACTGCTTCATCAGGAACACACCAAAGGCACTGAAGGCCTGCAGGCACATGATGGCCAGATGGGTGTTGTTCAGGTGCCACGAGCTCATCATCATGAACTGCGGCACCATGTAGGCCTGCCAAGGTACGGCAATGGTGGCAATGTAGCCGAGGAAGAGCACATTCTTGCCCTTGAACTGCATCTTGGCAAAGGCGTAGGCCGCAAAGGAGGAGGTGAACAGCTGCAGCAGGGTGACCACCACGGTGATCTTGACCGTGTTCTTCACAAAGGTGAGCAGCGGGATCTGCGTCCAGATGTCCACATAGTTCTGCCAGCGCGGATTTTTGGGGATCCACTGGATGGGGAAGCCGAACACGTCCTTATTCAGCTTAAAGGAGGAGGACAGCATCCACAAAAAGGGCAGCAGCATACAGGCTGTGATGACGATGAGGAAGAAATAGATCAGGAACTTGGAGATGAAGTTGCGGCGCTTCTGGGAAGCGTGGTCTTTAATAACAGCGGTTGCCATAGCTTCTTCCTCCTTTCTCAGTTATCGCCCTTGGAGCCGCGGAACTGGATGATGGTAACGATCAGCACCAGTACGAACAACACCATGGCAATAGCACTTGCGTAGCCGTATTTCGGGGTATTGACGAAGGCTACATTGTAGATGTAGTACACCAGCGTCATGGTAGCGGTACCGGGGCCGCCCTGCGTGATCATGTACATCTGGTCGTAGACCTTGAAGCCGGAGATGGTGAGCATGATGACCACAAAAAAGGTGGTGGGGCGCAGCTGCGGCAGGGTGATATGCCAGAACTGCTGCCAGCGGTTTGCACCGTCCAGCTCAGCGGCTTCGTTCAGATCCGGGTTGCAGCCCTGCAGGCCGGCCAGATAGATGACCATGTAGTAGCCCATGTTCTTCCACACGCTGAACAGGATGACCGTCAGCATGGCGGTATCCTTGCCGGCAGCCCAGCGGGGCAGGTTTTCCACTGCCACGCCGAAGAACTGGTTCAGGAGCATGTTGATGGGGCCCATGGAGGGGTTGAAGATCATGTTCCACACCGCTGCCACCGCAACCAGCGAGGCAACGTAGGGGAAGAACGCCACGGTGCGGAAGAAGTTGCGCAGCTTCACATTCTGGTTCAGCAGCACGGCCATCGCCAGTGAGCAGGCCAGCGTCAGCGGCACAGTGCCGATGACATAGACGATGGTGTTTTTCAGCGCCGCCTGAAAGATCTTATCGGTGGTGAAGAGCTTTACAAAGTTCTTCAGGCCGATAAATTCGATGGCGTGGCGGCCGTCCCATGCGCAGAAGGCCAGCGCAATGGCAAACACCATGGGCACCAGCGTAAACACGCAGAAACCGATGAAGTTTGGCGCAATAAAGGAATACGCGATGAGAGAATCGCGGGTCGATTTTTTTAGCACTTTACGGGGAGTTTTATTCTGGACAGCAGCACTCGCCATAAAAGAGCCTCCTTTCCAGGAAGTATAACAGCTTACCAAAAAATGAGCGGGGCGGGCGCTGTGCATACCCGCCCCGCTCGGACAGGGCTTTTTCCAATGTGTGTTTATTGGAAAATAATGGGGAATGAAAATGATGAAGAAGGAGAAACGCTAAGCAATGTGAGAAACGCTTTATCAGCCGAGAACTGCGGGAACCTGATCGTTCATATTCTGGATGCCCTCGTCCACGGTCTCGCTCATGGTCATAATGGCATCGTGCTCGGCGTTCAGGATGGTCTCGATATCAGATGCATACTGTGTGTAGGGCATTTCCAGATAGACATTGCTGGTGGTCAGTGCATCCACGGAATTGCTGTCCTCAGGGAAGCCCTCGGTGGACTTGATGATCTCGGCGGTAGCATCGGAGCCGCAAGCCGGGAAGGTGCCGGTCTTGGCAATGGCCTGTGCGCCCTCCTCGGAGACACACCAGTTGATGAAGTCGGCAGCGGCCTCAGCCTTGGGAGAATCGGCGTTGATGGCCAGGCTGGTCACAGTGCCCAGCGTAGAACCGGCAGCTGCACCGGCGGGGTGCGGGTACTTGACGATGCCCCAGTTGAACTTGGTCTCAGCATCCTTCATGTAGGCTTCCAGCGTGGAGATGAACCAGCTTCCCATGTTGACCATTGCGCACTGCTGGTTCTCAAAGGCTGCGGAGTAGTGCAGAGAGGATGTCTTGAGGTAGCCGTAGTCCATGCAGATGCCGTCCTTCTGCTGGGCAATGACCATATCGTAGGTGGGCTTCATGAAGTCGTAGGTGCCGTCGATGATGGTGTTCTTGCCGTCCAGAATGGAGAACAGAGAAGCGGCGGAGCGCCAGGTGTGGTAGTGGCAGCCATAGACCTTGGTATCGCCGGAGCCGCTGGTCATCTTGCGAGCCAGAGCATCGTAATCTTCCAGCGTCATGTCGTTGGAGGGATACTCCACACCGGCCTTATCGAACAGGTCCTTGTTGTAGTACACCACCCAGAAGTCGCTGCGGAAGGGCACGGCGTAGAAGTTGCCGTCGTCGGTGGTCAGCTGCTCGATGGTGCCGTTGAAATCGCCGGCATCGCGGGTCAGCACCTCGTTCAGGGGCTTGAGGTAGTCCAGATTGATCAGGTTTGCGTAGCCGGGGATATCCTTGACGGTCACGACATCCAGATCGGCGCTGCCGGCCAGCTGGGTAGCCAGAACGGTCATGTAATCGCTGGAGCCAAGGTCCACCATCTCGATGGTAACATCCTTGTGGCTTGCCATGTAGCCGTCGGCCATGGCCTGCCAGTAGGGGGTGGACTCCTTATCCCACACCGACCACTGCAGGGTAACAGGGCCTGCGGCTGCGGATGCAGCGGTGGAACTGGCAGCGGAGGAAGCAGCCGTGGAGCTGGCGGAAGAGCCGCCGCAGGCGCTCAGGGCAGCAGCTGCGCCGCAGGCGGCGGCAGCGGTAAGGAACGAACGGCGAGAAATCTTTTTCATAAGTGTGTCCTCCTTCAGGGCAGTGTGTGTTTCGTGCGGCGGTGTCCCCCGTGCTTGGGAGCCGCTTGCTTTTGTTGACACTAGGATACCGCACAGGCGCAAAAACCGGAATGGAAAAAATTCTGGAACTGTTGCAGTTTTTCTGCGTCTTTTTGAAAAAGATGCACTTTCTTACACTGGGGTCTGCACTTTCTTGCTTTCTTGCACAGTTTACATCCTCACTGAAAGAAAAAAGCGTATAAAGCGCACAATTTTCATGCAAAAAGCCGTTGACAAACAGCGTCGGAATCAGTACTGTATAAAGGAAAGAATACAAAATATTACCGGAAAGGAGGTTCCGTCATGAAAGGCAGTCATCGTTTCCCTCTGCGGCGGCAGATCATGTGGGGGATGCGTTTTTTTACCCTCCTTACCTCGCTGGCTGTGGGCGCAGCACTGTTCACCCTCTCCAACCAGTATGTGCGCGCCAACTCTCTGCAGGCGGCGGAGTTCAACCTGCGGCTGGTGGCTACCTCCATCGAGACCAGTCTGGACAGCGCCGATGACCTTTTGAACTGGGCTTCCATCAACAGCACCGTGCGGCGGTACATCTCGCAGGAGGATGTCAATGGCGCCCAGACCATTGCCGCCTACAAAGCTGTGCAGGAAAAATACTATTCCAGCACCCTGTACAGCCACATCCTCCGCTTCTTTATTACCAACGAGAATGACCGGCATTTGCAGTTCGGCACGCTGAACGCCTCGGCGGCGCTCAACCGCACCAGCGTAAAGCAGTTTTTCTCCAAGGGGTACGGGATGCAGTTCACCACCGACCCGCTGCTGCCCGGCAACCCGGATTGCATTGCCATCAGTCAGCCTATCCGCTGCGGCAAGGGCACTCTGCACCGGGGCAGCACCTACCTTGCACTGGATACCGCCATCGTCACCGACCCGGCGGCGGGTTACAGCCTGACCGACGGCAGCGCGCTGTACTGGGAGACGGGCAGCCGCCTGTGGCAGATCGAAAATGGCAGCCTGACCGAGACCGAAAACCGGCTGCGGGAGGTAGCCTACACCCTGCGCACCGAAAGCAATAACGGCATGACCGAGCAGACCGCGTGGCAGGGCAAGGTGCAGCTGAACGGCCAGAGCTACTATGCTGTCAAGGTTACGCTGAACGGCCGCAGCGCGGCGCTGGTGCAGCTTTTGCCCGCAAGCACCTTTTTGCAGCACTACGGCGTGTACCTGTGGCTCATCGCCTTTGGCATAGCCATCATCTGGGGACTAAGCTTTTTTATACAGCATTGGCTGGAATTGGTCATCACCCGCCCGGTGGAGGCGCTGCAAAAGCGCATCGAGACCGTGGGCAGCGGCAACTTTGCCCCGGACCGCGCGGTGGAGTGGAACAACGAGCTGGGCGACATTGGCCGCGGCATCAACCAGCTTGCCGAAAACGTAGACAGCCTGATGACCCGCCGCGTGGAGGACGAGCGCCGCAAGCAGGAGCTGGAATACCGGATGCTGCAAAACGAGGTAAACCCGCACTTTATCTATAATACCCTCAACAGCATCCGCTGGATGGCCACCATCCAGAATGCGCCCGGCATTGCCGAGATGGTGACCGCCTTTGCGCGGCTGACCAAAAGCATCTCCAAGGGTACCCAGAAGCTGGTGCCCCTGCAGGAGGAGCTGGCATTGCTCAACGATTACTTTACCATCCAGCAGTACCGTTACGGCGGCGACTTAGAGATAGAGGTCTCCCGCATTGAAAGCGAGACCCTGTGCTGCGACTGTCTGATCCCCCGGTTCACCCTGCAGCCTCTGGTGGAAAATGCCATCTTCCATGGGTTAGAGCCCAAGGGCGGCCATGGCAGCGTACTGCTGGATATCTCCACCGACCTGGAAAACGGGGATGTGCTGCTGCGCATTACGGATGACGGCGTGGGTATGCCGCCGGAGCTGGTGGCGCACCTTCTGGACGAGCCCACCGAGGAAGCCGAAAAGACTGAAAAGTTCCGCCATGTCGGCCTGTGGAACGTAAACCGCCGCATCCGGTATTCCTTTGGCGAGAGCTATGGCCTGACCATTGAAAGCGAAGAGGACGTGGGCACCGAGGTCACCATCCGGCTGCCCTATCAGAAGAAAGGAGACAGCCATGCTGCGGATATTACTGGTGGATGACGAGCCGCTGGTGCTCATTGGTCTGCAGGGCATGCTGGAATGGGAAAAGCTGGGCTACACCGTCTGCGGCACCGCCCGCAACGGCAAGCTGGCGCTGGAGCTGATCGAGCGGGAAAAGCCGGATATCGTCATCGCAGACGTAAAAATGCCGGTGATGGACGGCCTTACCCTTGCCCGCACCTGCCGGGAGCGCAGCGCCCTGCCCGCCTTTATTATGCTGACAAGCTTTGAGGAATTTGATTACATCAAGCAGGCCATGGGTGCCGGGGTGGTGGATTATTTGGTCAAATTAGACCTGACCCCCGAGAACCTGCAGACCGCCCTTGCCAAGGCCGCCGAAAAGGTAAAAAAGGAACATACCCTGCTGGGCGAAGTACCGGTGCAGGAAAACCTTGCCGAGAGCGTGCGCAGCTATCAGGAGCGGTTTTTCGTGCGGCTGTACGCCGGGCTGTTCCCGGACGAACAATCTTTGGAGCAGCCCTTGCAGCACATGGAGCTGGAGCTTACAAGCGACACCTATCTTGTAGCCAGCTGCGAGATCATTGCCAACACAGAGCTGACCCCCGCCCAGCAGCTGAAACTGAGCTTTTCCTGCGGGCGTATGCTGGAGACCACTCTGCAAAGCTATCTGCCCTGCTATGTGACCGGCGCAGATGCGCTGCGCGGCAATGTGCTGTTCTGTCTGACAGCGCAGCAGGCGCAAAGCTACCGGACGGTGCTGCGCCCGCTGCTGGAACGCGCCAGCCAGATCCTATACAACTACTTCACGGTACGGCTGCTCTGGGCGGTGGGACGCCCCACCGGCTCGCTGCTGGGGCTGGCGCGCTGCTGCCGGGAAAACGCCCACCTGCAGCCCCTGCTCACGGTGGAACAGCCCATCCAGTTCGTAGAGGTCAACGAGGGCGATGCCACCGCCGGAAAGATGCAGGTAGTGGCACAGGTGCAGGAGTATATCAAGAATCACCTTTCGGAAAAGCTGACGCTGGCAGATGTGGCTGCGGTGTTCAATTTTTCGCCCAACTACCTCAGTCAGCTGTTTGGCAAATACGGCGACAGCGGCTTTGTGGAGTACATCACCGAGACCCGCATTGCTGCGGCCAAGGAGATGCTGGAACAGGGTGATTTGAAGGTCTACGAAATTGCGGAAAAACTGGGCTACGAAAGCGCCTTCTATTTTTCCAAGGTGTTCAAAAAGGTCACCGGGCTCAGCCCGCGGGAATATCAGCAAAGTATTTGAAGTCGGAGGCTTTTATGATACAGGAACAGCTTGCCTTTCTGCCGGAATTTCTTCCCGACTACCGCCCCTTTCCCCCTGCCAAAGAGCGCCCCGCATGGCTGGCTTTACCCCCGCGGGCAAAGCACCGCTTTTTGAAAGCCGGAGAAGCCGCGCTGCAAACACCCCTTGCGCCCCTGCCGCTCTCCCTCTGGCTGGATTTCACCCGCACCGGGCAGCGTGCCGCATGGGAGGCGGCTTATTTTTCCCGCCGGGCGCGGCTGTGCGCACTGGTATGCGCCGAGTGCGTAGAGCACAGCGGGCGCTTTCTGGATGCCATTGCGGATACCGTATGGGCGCTCTGCGAGGAAAGCGCATGGCAGCTGCCTGCCCACAACAGCTATGTGCGGGACACCCCGCAGCTGCCCCTGCCGGACACTTCGCAGCCTATTGTAGAGCTTTTTGCCGCCGAGACCGGGGCGCTGCTGGCGCTGACCCGCTACCTGCTGCACGACGAACTGGATACCACCGCGCCGGGCATTGCAGCGCGGATGGAGCGGGAGCTGAACGCCCGCATCCTGACGCCCTATTTTACAGGCCACTTCTGGTGGATGGGAAACGGTGCGGAAGCCATGTGCAACTGGACGAGCTGGTGCACCCAGAACGTGCTGCTCACGGTTTTTCTGCTGCCCACCTCGCAGGAACAGCGCTGCGCAGCGGTAAAACAGGCCGCGTATAGTCTGGACTGCTTTTTGAAGGACTACGGCGCGGACGGCTGCTGCAACGAGGGCGCACAGTATTATCGCCATGCCGGACTGACACTGTGGGGCTGCCTTGAAATTTTATCTGCCGCAGCACCGCAGGCCTTCTGCGCCCTGTTCCATGAGCCTAAAATCAAAAATATTGCGGAGTACATCTGCAATGTCCATGTAGAAGGGCCTTACTACCTGAACTTTGGCGATTGCAGTCCCCTTGCCGGGCGGTGCGGTGCGCGGGAATACCGCTTTGGGCAGGCCGTTGGCAGCGATGCTTTGCAGGCACTTGCGGCGGCAGACTTCCGTGCCGATGCCGACCCCGACCACCTGCAGAACCCGGACGGCAGCACCCACATCAACCTGTGGTACCGGCTCATCACCGCCTTTGCAGAGCAGGAGCTGATGGAATGCGCTGCAATTCCCCAGCGTCTACCCACGGTGTGGTACCCCAGTGTGGGCATTTACGCCGCACGGCAGGGTCGCTGGGTGTTAGGGGCAAAGTTTGGCTCCAACGGCGACAGCCACAACCACAACGATACCGGCAGCATTACTGTATACAAAGACGGCAGACCGTTCCTCATTGATATCGGGGTGGAGAGCTACACCAAAAAGACCTTCAGCCCTCAGCGATACGAAATTTGGACGATGCAGAGCGCATGGCACAACCTGCCAACCTTTGACGGCATCCAGCAGCTGCCCGGCGCGGAATACGCCGCCCGGGAGGTGCACACCACGGAAAACAGCATCACCGCCGAGCTGGCAGGCGCGTACCCGCCTATCCCAGGGCTTACCACCTACCGCCGCTGTGTATCGGCCAGTGAACAGGGCATCACCCTGCGGGACGAAACAGATTATCCCGGCACGGTGGATCTGACCCTGCTCACCGAGCAGCAGCCTGCCGCCACCGCAGATGGCTTTGCGGTGGGCACGCTGGGCGGTATCCGGTTTGACCCGGAAAAGGTCGCTGCCAAGGTCACACCGGTACCCATCACCGACCCGCGCCTGCGCACCGCATGGCCGGAAACGATCTATAGGATCACCCTGCATTTCAAAAAATCACTGAATGTCGTGCTATATTAAGGAGAACCGCCATGGAGACCATCAAGCTGAAAATTCTGGACGAAGTGGGTCACACCCTGATGACCTGCGATGCCGACACCAACGTATCCCTTGTTTACACCAACTCCTACAAGCCCGGTGACCGGGTGGCGCTGGAAATCGACCATCCCGGGCAATACTGCGTCATTCAGTTTGAGGACACCATGCCCGAAGCCCTTGTGTATGTGGTAAAACGGGAGATCAATTTCCATATTCCCTTCGGGGAGCAGGCCATCACCTACTCGCCCAAAAGCTTTGTGGGCAGCCGCCATGTCGTCCGCGCACGCCTTGCGCTGCCGGAAGAAATTGCTGCACGGCGGAACTTAGCCTTCAACTGCTACGATGAGCACGGCGACACCGGCTTTTATCCCCACGCCAGTGCCAACGTGGAAACGCGCGGCGAGGCGGTGTTTGCCGCCCGCAACGCCATCGACGGCATCTTTGAAAACAGCGCCCATGGGGAATACCCCTACCAGAGCTGGGGTATCAACCGGGACCCCAACGCCGCCCTGACCCTGGATTTTGGCCGCGAGGTATTATTGGAGGAGCTGCGCATCACCGAGCGGGCAGATTTTCCGCACGACAACTACTGGGTAAAGGCTACGGTAGAATTTTCTGATGGCAGTCAGCTGGACATTCCGCTGGTAAAAAGCGCCAAGCCCCAGAGCGTTGCCTTTGAGCCCAAGCGGGTGCGCAGCCTTGTGCTGAAAGACCTCATTCAGGCCGAGGGTACCTCACCCTTCCCTGCCCTGACCCAAATCGAAGCCTTTGGCACCGAGGTGAAATAAAATGAGCCTATACAATTCTCTCTATGAGCGGGAAGGGCATGGCATCAGCCCCAACGAGCCGGAGAAAAAGGGCTTTGCGCGCTTCTGCCAGATGGTCGGCCGCGACCTTGGTCAGCTGCTGGGCACAAACCTGATAGTCTGCGTGCTTTGTCTGCCCGCCGCGCTGGGGGTCTCGCTGGGCGTGACCCTGTTTTCCCTGCCGATCACGGTGGTGTGCAGTCTCCTCACCGGTCTGCTGGTCGGCCCTGCCATGCTGTTGCTGGCAGATTGCGCCCTGCGCAGCTTGCAGAACGACCCCTCCCAGTGGCTGCCCCGGGCAAAACAGACCCTTACCGCCCACTGGAAATCTGCCTGCGGCTTTGGCTGCATTGGCACACTGGTGCTGGGGCTGCTGTGCTTTGTATCGGCCTTTGTATTTGAGGCCGCCGCACAGCAGGGCTACTACCCCGGCCTTGCCGTGCTGGTATTTCTGGCGCTGGATTTCCTGGTGCTGGCGGTTTTCAGCACCCTGTGCGCCGCTGTACTGCCGCTGCAAGCCCCGGACAGCCTGCTGCGCCGCGCGGGCAGACTGCTGCTTAACACACCGATCCGCTGCGTGGCGGCAGGTATCGTGATGCTGGCAGGCATCGGCGGCATGCTTTTGCTGTTCCCGGTCAGCGTATTCTGGGCGGTGCTGTTCGGTTTCTGGTTGCCCGGGCTTGCAGCCATGCAGACCCTGTTTCCCGTTTTGCGGCAAGAATACGGCGTACAGGTGCGCACCATTCCGCACCCGGCAGCGCCCGATAAGATCCTGACCGCGCAGGAGCAAAAAAGGCGTTCCCGCGTCAACTGGTGGTACTACAACTGGGGCATCGTAGTTGTGGCGGCTATGGTCATTGTAGGTGCAGCGTATGTGGCACACGGCCTGCTGACCGCCGTAGACCCCGATTATACCGTGGCGGTGGTCACGGCAGAAGCCCTGTCAGACGATGCGGTGCAGCGTCTGCAGACTGCGCTGGCGGACTATGCGGACGATGCCAACGGCGACGGGGCTGTGGTGGTGCAGGTGAACAACTACACATGGAGCGCCAACGCCGCCCTGACCGACATGAACGGCCAGATGGCTGGTGCCACCCAACTGAACACCGATCTTGCCAACGACGAAAGTACAATCTGGATCCTCGAAGACCCAGAGGGCTTTGAGCAGGCTTATGGGGCGCTGAGCGAAAAGCTGGGCGCCGACTGGGCCGGACAGCTGATCGACTGGGACGAGCAGCCGGTACTTTCCGCTCTCGATCTTGGAAGTTATAACACCACTACCGATGGTAGCCAGCGCATTGCTGTACAAAGCTGTTTTGCTGGCTGTAAAATTGCGATTTTTGACAGGGAAGATCGTTTATGGCGTTCTTTGAGCTCTTGATTCAATTGTTAATCCATAGCCGTCCTTTTTGTCAGTTTTTATGCAGTGTGGGTTGCTCCCCATGTAGACAATCGGCAGCATTTTGTGCTATATTAGCAACAACTAACCACTTTTGCACAAAGGAGCTCCTAATGAATCAAATATCCGATCTTCCTAATCCACTGAAAATTTTATTTCAGGAATACAATCAAGGCCAAATCGAGTCTGTCGGCTTCCGCAGCTTTACTCTGCACGCTGGTGAGAGCAATAGCTACCGCACACTGAAAAGTGCACTGATCGTCCCAGTGTCAGGCCGGGCCATCTTCTCATTCGAGCACGAACCATTTATTGCCAAGCGAGGACTATTCCTGCACGGATGCCCCAACAAGACCCTGACCATTTCGGCCATGGGCGAGCAGGATTTCCGCTACATTAATATGTACTACGAAAACGATCGCCCGTTGCTGTTCTCCCACAAGCTCAAAAATCCGGAACAGACTTTTTCCATTCTGGAGCAAATCTTGAAGCTCCACCCGGATGCTGACATCCGTAGTCAGTACCAGCAGGAAAAGCTGACAGAAGAGTTCTTCGCCCAGATTTTTGCAGATTTTCAGCCCGAGGAAACTTAGTAAGATCACCCCTCACGCTAAAGCGGAAAAGAAAAAAGCATTGCTTCCCAATGAGGTTGATATTCTGATGAATGTAGTTGTAGAACCACGCGCCCGCGTATTCTGCGCCCTCTGTCTGTACTGCGGACTTCGTAAGGAAGAAGCACTTGGATTGCAATGGTCGGACATTCAAAGCAGCTCTCTGACCATCCGGCGCGCTATGCTATGACCTTTCTGAACAACCAGCAAGACCCTGTAGATGATCTCAAAACAAAGACCGCACACAGGGTCGTTCCTATCCCGGACAAGCTCAGATTCGTCTTGCTTGAAACACCACACTTGAGCCGGTATATCGTCCCAGCCGCCGATGGCGGAGATATGACCCGCTCCGCATTCACCCGGTTGTGGAACTCTCACGTTGCGGCCCTTGTGCCGTTCTCCCTGCATCCCCACATGCTGCGGCATACCTACGCAACGACACTTTATCGTGCAGGGGTAGACTTACGCACAGCACAAAAACTTATGGGGCACAGCAGCATTCAGGTCACCGCCGATATTTATACTCATCTGGAACAAGAAGACTCGCTCCATGTCGCTGATAAACTTAACGAGTATCTTTCCTGCAAATCGGAAAACTCCGCAAAAAGTAGTCAAAAGTTAGTCAAGCTCGCCATTTGACACAAAAAAGAAGCCACACAGCACGTTTTTCAACGCTACTGTGTGGCTTTTCTGGTGCACCTCGCGCACTCATATCCGAACTTTTCTCCGCTTTCACAGCTTCCCCGAAAGCGACCGTTTCTGTACCTTCCTTATAGTTAAAGGTAATAAGTACCTTATCATCGTAGAGATAGATGGCATTGATGAACGTATCCACCAACGCCTGCCGCTGGTCTTTCAGGCTCATGTCCAGCTTGCGGAACCGCAGTAGCCAGAAACGGATAAATTCCTCTTTGATCTTGGGTTTTGCCAGCTTTTCCTCTGCAATGCGAGTTTCAAGCTCACGTTTGGTTTCTTCGAGCTGCTCCAGCCGCTCCTTGGTGGAACTGGTCAGGATTCCAGCTTGAATCGCATTGAGCATATTCTGGATACCCGATTCCGCATCCAGGAGCTGCTTCTCATAGAGGGGAAGATTAGTGTTCTCCCGGTCTTGCAGCTCCATGACCTTGGCGATGATGGATTCCATGGCGGAATCGTCCTTGACAAGCTGCATGGTCTGGTTGACCACCAGATCTTCCAGCCACTGTTTGCGGACGGTTTTCTTCTTACAGCCCTTCTTCTTTTTGGCAGTCGCACATTTATAATAGCGGTGGACTTCTCCCGTCCGGCTCGTTCCGCTTTCACCAAACATCAGTGCACCGCAGTAACCGCAGTACAGCTTGGTGGTCAGCAGGTAATCGTCCTCTGCCTTTCTCCGGGCAGGGGCTTTCTTGTTCTTGGCAATCTTTTCCTACACATCGTCGAAAAGTTCCACGGAGACGATAGGCGGAATCGCATCGGGAATCAGGATGTCACGGTATTTCAGCTTTTCGACATAGCGGAGGTTATTCAGCATATGCTGGATGGTATTGAAGGTCATCGGCCCGCCGCGCTGGTTCTTGACGCCCTTTTCGTTCAGCCAATCCCGAATTTCCCGCATGGTCTGGCCATCGTTGTACCGCTGGAAGGTTTCTGCCACAAAGGGAGCAGTCAACGGGTCGATTTCAAAGCGGTGGTCTGCGTTGATGATGTAGCCAAAGGGAATGGCACCACCGGTGAATTTGCCCTTGAGAGCATTTTCTGTCATGCCACGAATCACTTTCTCTGACAGGTCGGCAGAGTAGTATTCCGCATAGCCCTCCAGCACCGATTCTAGAATGATGCCCTCCGGCCCCTCGGAGATGACTTCTGTTGCCGAAACGAGCTTGACGCCGTTCTTCTTCAGCTGGGTCTTATATCGGGCACTGTCGTAACGGTTCCGGGCAAAGCGGTCGAGTTTCCAGACCAGAACAATGTCAAACAGCTTCTTGTCGCTGTCCTTGATCATCTGCTGGAACTGCGGGCGGTTGTCCGTTTTTGCAGAGACGGCACGATCGATGTAGTGTTTGACCACCGTAAAGCCGTTCTTCTCCGCATAGGCGGTGCATTCCCGGATCTGACCTTCAATGGATTCTTCACGCTGACTGTCAGTAGAATAGCGGGCATAGATCACGGCGGTCATGGCAGGCACCTCCCATTTATACATCATTGAACGGTGGAGCGTTCTTTCAAAATAGTATTTCGTATAATGTATATGCCACAGTTTTTAACTGAATGCAAGACTTTTTCCCAAATAAAAGCCGCCCTCATTCTCAAATCGTCCAGTTCTGGCTTGCCGACTGCAGATCCACCATGTGGGTATACAGCCCCTTCCGGGCGTACAGCTCTGCCGGGCTGCCCTGCTCGGCCACAATGCCACCCGACAGCACCACCACCTGATCCGCACCAGCTACGGTGCGCATCCGGTGGGCGATGATGAGGACGGTTTTGTTTTTAATGAGCCGGGACAGTGCCCCCTGAATGGCAGTTTCGTTTTCCACATCCAAGCTGGCGGTGGCCTCGTCCAGCAGGATGATAGGCGCATCCTTCAGAAAAGCACGGGCGATGGAAATGCGCTGACGCTCGCCGCCGGAAAGAGCGCAGCCATTCTCGCCGATGTTCGTGTTCCATTTGTCCGGCAGCTTTTCGGCAAATTCCTCGCAGTTTGCCAGCTTTGCCGCCGCAAGGACCTCCTCGTCGGTGGCACCCTTGCGCCCCAGACGAATGTTTTCCAGGATCGTGTTGTCAAACAGCGTCACATCCTGAAACACGATGGAATACAGGCTCATGAGCTTTTCCGGGTCGATTCGGGAAACCTCCATGCCGCCCACGGTGATGCTGCCCTTCTGGTAGTCCCAGAACCGTGCCGCCAGCCGGGAAACGGTAGTTTTGCCGCCGCCGGAGGGGCCCACCAGTGCCGTGACCTCCCCCTGCTTTGCGGTAAAGGAGACATCCCGCAGCACCGTTTCGCCGGAGTTGTAGGCAAAGCCCACATGGTCGAACACGATATCGCAGCCCTGATTGGTCAGCTGCTCGCTGCCGGTCTGCAAGGGAGCGTCCAAGATCTCATTCATCCGACCCACATTGGTGCGCATGGCGATGACCGCCGCCAGATTCTGCAACGCGCCCTGCATGGGGTCGTACATCCGGGATGCCGCCATCAGGAACAGAAACAGAGTCAGCACGTCGATCCTGCCCTGCACCAGCAGCACCGAGCCGGTGAGCGCCACCGAGGCAATGCCCAGCTTGAGCACCATGCCGGCGGAGGACACAAACAGCGCTGTTTCCAGTTCTGCCACGATGGACTGCTTTTCCACTGCCCGAATTTTTCCGGAAAGGCCGGACAGATACCGCTGCTCCGCATTGCTGGCTTTCAGGTCCCGGAGGGTCTCGATATACTCCTGAATGCCGTCCGCACAGGCCATTTTCGCCGCCATGGTCCTGGCCTGCACCTTGTCCTGCACCCGGTAGCTGCCCACCACGATGGCAATAGATACCGGGATGACCCACAGTGCCGCCAGTGCCATCCGCCACTCAAAGGCAAACAGGCTCAGGGCAATGAGCACCGTGGAAATGAGGGAACCGAACAGACCGGGGATGAAGTGGGAGCAGTCCTTTTCCAACACCTCGCAGTCCGCCATGATGGTGCTGGTCAGGTCGGCAAGGTCGCGCTTGCCAAAAAAGGACAGGGGCAGCTTCCGCAGCCGCTCCGCAAGGGTCAGGCGGCGGGTGCCGCTCTCTTTATAAGTGGTAAAATAGGTGCCGTTGTACTGGAACCATGTGGTCAGTAAAATCAGCACAAAGCAGGTAACGCATCCCAGCAGATAAAAGGTGCTTCTCCCGCTCGTGGAGCCTGCCAGCAGATCTTTTACCAAGAGATACAGCAGCCCGGTGGGCAGCATGAACGCCATGTTTTGGAACGCACAGGCCAGAACGCCCTTTACAAGCCCCTTTGCGCCCTCCGGGGAGCTGGCTGTGGCGTGTTGAATTTTTTCGATCATTCCTTACCCCTCCTTTGCGACCTTCCACTGCACCGATGCCTGATACTCCTGCCACATCCGGGCAAACAGACCGTTCTGCGCGCACAGCTCGTCCTTTGTGCCGGATTCTGCAATTTGCCCATCCTGCACCACATAGATGCAGTCGGCGTTGGCTACGGTGGACAGGCGGTGTGCGATCATCAGCACGGTTTTGCCCTTGGCAAGCCGGGCAAAGGCTGCCTGCACCTTAGCTTCATTGTCCGGGTCGGCAAAGGCGGTGGCCTCGTCCAGAATCAGGATGGGCGCATTTTTCAGCATGGCGCGTGCAATGGCAATGCGCTGCTGCTCGCCGCCGGACAGATACACGCCCTTGGTGCCGATAACAGTATGGATGCCCGCCGGGAACTTTTCTATAATATCCATGCACTGCGCTGCTTTCAACGCTGCCAGCACCTCGGCTTCGGTGGCCTGCGGTCTGCCCAGACGGACATTATCCAGAATGCTGCCCTTGAGCAGGCGGCTGTTCTGGAACACAAAGGAGATAGTATCCATCAGCTCTTTCTTGGGGATTGCCCGCACATCCGATCCGCCTACTCGGACGCTGCCGCTCTGCACATCAAAGAACCGGCAGACAAGGTTTGCCAGCGTAGATTTTCCGCCGCCGGAGGGACCTACAAAAGCCACAGTCTGTCCCGGCTGAATCTCCAGCGAAACGCCCTTAATAACCTCGTTTTTTCCGTCATAGTTGAAATGCGCATTCTGCAGCGCGACAGAAGCATCCTGCGGGTGCTGCGGAACAGCCTGAGCCTGCATGGGGGCTGCCTCCAGCACCGAGTCGATGCGTGCCAGCGCATCCGCCACCACCATCTTGTTCTCGCTCATATACATCATACGGGTCAGAGTCAGGGAGATCACCGGCGTGATGATGATATAGAACAGCAGGTTCAGCAGAAATTCCGGGGTCACGCCGTGGGTCGTGAACAGCAGCCCGCCCGCGATCAAAAAGGCGAACACACCGTTGACGGCGGCGGTGTAGAACATCATAGGCAGGCGCAGGTCTTTGGTGTAGGAGATGACCCACTTTTCGTACTCATCAATGGTGGCCTTGAACTTTTTGAAGGAAAACACACTCTGCCCGAAGGTCTTGACCACCGGAATGCCTCGGACGTACTCTACCGCCTCATTGGACATAGCCTCCAGTGCGTTGCCGTACTGCCGCATTTTTTCAACCATCCGCTTGCCGGTCATGGTCGCCATAATGAGGAAAGCCAGCACCACCGGCGCAAGGCTCAGCAGACCCAGCCGCCAGTCGAACGCCAGCAGCAAAACCAGCAGCCCCACCGGGGTAGCGATGGCGTTGTACTGGTCTGGCAGCTGGTGGGCCAGATAGGTCTCGGCGGCTCCGGTGCTCTCATGGATGATCTTGCGCAGCTTACCGCTGCCGAAAGTCTCGGCAAAGCCCAGCGGCAGCACCGCCAGATGCTCCGACACCGCCAGCCGCAGATTGGTCGCCACCCGGAACGCCGACAGGTGGGAGCACATCAGCGCTGCAATGTAAATAAGGTAAGACAGCACTGCAAACAACACTGCCATCCAGCCGTAATGGGGGATGTTCACCGCCTGCGCATAGTCCGGCGCGGCGTTCAGCACATCCCGCAGGATCTTCCAGATGTACACAAAAGGCACCAGCGCCACCAGCGCACTGACCGCAGACAGCACCCACGAAGCGTAGGTGAAATATCGGTAGTTCCCGGCGTAACCCATCAGCCGGGAAAAGTCCGATCGTTTTTTCAATCAAATCACATCCTTACCGTAATATTGCCATGCGCAACTGCCTGACATGATCGGGTGCGCATGTGCCGTTTATTCTGCCTCAGACAAATTTTCTGTGGCGAAAAGTTCAATGACATTTTCCATAGTTGCCTGATCATAGTCCTCTGCGATGGCGGCAGCATTCCAATAAGCATAATTTCCTTCATACCAGCTCTGCAGGTCGTCGAGATCCTCTGCATAGCGGAATTCCAGATGATACGTCGTTTCCATCGTATCGGGCGCAAAGGCAAAGTAGGTAAACTCCCCGGAATCCGCATCCTCGCTCTGGTAGAAGAGGAAGCTGTTTTCATTGTCCACATCCAGTTTCTGGTAGGTGTGTGCAAACACTTCCTGTCCTTGCGCATCCAGACCGGTGATGGTGTCGCCATTCATCACGAATTTTTCCACGCCGCCCAGAAAATAGCAGTTGAACGCCGTGCTGTCCGGATCTGCTGCATATTTTTCAATAGCCTCCTCGCCATACGGCTCTGCCATGCACATTCCCAGCAGCATATCCGTAGCCGATTCCGCATTGTCCTCGCCTACCAGCGGAGTCGCAGCGTCGAGCCACAAATTCCGGTATTCACTCTTTGCCATCTCCGGGAACAGTTCCACATAAGTCCCGCTGATACCAGACAGATAATCCTCCGCATCCATTACCTGACTTGCGGAAGCCGAAGAAGCCACCGAGGAGGAAACGCTGGATGCCGAAGACGCTGTGCTTGCGCTCTGCTGGCCGCAGCCGACAGCAGACAGCAGGCAGACCGCAGACAAGGCCACTGCAACAAATTTCTTTTTCATCATCATATGAAAGTACCTCCGGTTTTAAAGTAAGTTTGTTCTAACCGCTCTGTACTTTAGCATATTTTTCGGCCGTGGACTACTCCATTCTGATTTCCCTGCTCCGTTTTGCGAGTCCATTTGCGTGGGTGCGGTACTGCGACGGGGTCGTTCCATATCGTTTCCGGAAAGCCCCCGAAAACTTGCTGGCGTTGTCATATCCTGCATTCTGTGCGATCTGCGTAATGGGCTTTGCGCTCCGGACAAGCTCTACGGCAGCCTGTTCCAGACGGTATTCCTTGATATAGTGGTATACTGGCACACCGTAGACCTGTTTGAACATTTTTTGCAGGTGCGAAACCGAGATCCCGTGTTCTTCTGCCAGCTGCGCAAGGGAGACATACCCCTCCCGGTTTGTCAGAAGGTGATCTCGGAGATGGTGTGCCAGTTCGGTCTGTTCGGTAGAACAGTACAAGTCCGTTCCTTCCTCCTGCGGAATGCGGCTCAGCAGCATCAACAGCTCCACCACCTTGAGCCGCAGGAACCGGAGATCCATGTAGGGCGCATTTTCGTACAATTCCCGGAAAACGTGCTCACAGCGGGGTCCTGCCGTACCGAACATGAACCATCGGTTTCCCAGAAGATTCTGCTTCAGTACCGCAAAATCCACCGAAAAGCCCGGTGCGTTCTTCTCAAGCCAGTTCTGAGCGGCTGCTGGATCAACTTCCAGACACAGCCCTTCGTAACAGCCCAGCGGGAACCGTGACTCTGAACGTGTTCCATGCCGTCCGTCGTAGCAGCTGACGGCCATATCCCCCGGCTTTAGCAGAACGCTATCACGCATGGAAAAGCTGGTTTCAAAACGGCCATTGATGCAGAAATTGATCTCTATCATACCGATCTGCGTGCGGATTTCCGTATAGGTCTCCATCTCCAGCCGCAGCAGCATGATCCCCACGCCATCAAACAGCCGGTAATAGTGAATTTCTCCACTTCCGGCCGCATTTTCAAAGCCGCCTGTTTGTCCGGGATTATAGGGAGTGACCCCCGTTTTGTCATGAAAAATGATATCAATCATACTGTTTATTCAATCCGATCTCCACAATCCGTCTTTTGCAGGGCTTGGAATGGCAGCTGTGGTCAACTGGCAGATCTCTGTCTTTCATGTTTTTCCTTTCTTCGCCCCTTGCATCGCAATTTTCTCAACCATGCGCTATCCCAGTGCCACATCCAGTACCATCATCACGCTGAAGCCTACCGCAAAAACACCGTGCCGACGTTAGAGTGCTGCCCCTGCGACATTTCCGGGATCAGCGCCTCCTCCACCACATACAGCATGGCTCCGGCGGCAAAGCTGAGCAGATAGGGCAAGGCGGGCACCACGATGCCTGCCGCCAGGATCGTCAGAACTGCTCCGATCGCACCGAGAATGTACCATCGAATCAGCTTTTTCGGTTTCTCCGTCTTCATCTTTTTTGCCTCCGATTGCAGTTCATGATTCTGCTTTTCATTTGGGCAATTTCCAACTTCTTAGAAAATCAAATGGACAATACCGCCGACAATTGCCGCTCCCGCAACCCAGATCAGCGCCAGTATGCTTCGCTTTTTCAGCACCTGCCTCCATGTCTGCACGAACGGCGCATCTTCAAGCCCTGACAGCACCCAAAACTGGCTGTGCCCGACCCATAGCTTGTTGATTACAACGCCGTCATAGATATTCATAACCTCAAGAAACAGCAGCGCCTGCCAATAGGCCTCACCAAAGGAGGAAGCCCTGTTCCACATACCAATAATCAGCACAAGAGCAGCAAGCATCACGATGTAAAACGAAATCATAAAGCGCTTTCGTTTCCGGTTCATCGTATTGCGGTCGATCAGTCCCAGTTCGATGGCGCGATCCTGCACCTCCTTGGGATAAAAGTACAGTCCATTGACAGCACCACCGATCACAGCGATTTTTATCATTGCGGTAAACAGCAGACAATAAAGCAGCAGTTGCAGTACGATCATTGTTTTTCTCCTCTCAGTCTGCGTGCGAATCGGGCATATGCTCCCATTTCCTTCGTCTTCCATCGTGGTTCATACAAAACAAGAAAGTATGCCAGAAATACCATGTACCGAATCGTTTGATTTCCATTTCAATATGCCACCCACTATTATCTGACCTTCATGCAGAAATCGCAGCGGTCATTTCCACGCCCCAGCGTCATGCTTCTCTCCCAGATCAGCTTCGGATGCAGCCCGGTATAGCTGATGTCATCACTGTCGCAAAAGCAGCGACACAGCTCCGGGCAGCCATATTCTGTGCAGGTGTCGTGATAGGGACACTTCATCATATCCACACGCCAGACGC
>OGMP01000611.1_pt1 | contig 35383 bp, 26 predicted proteins | sample 1573261 | NCBI WGS metagenome assembly OGMP01 (sample SAMEA2581878, study PRJEB24529) | metagenome | biome: Human gut stool | place: China | collected 2011 | reverse complement strand
TGTAAGTAACTACCATTACTCCACATTTTGCCAGATTACGGATACTTTCCTTATAGTTGTCGATATATTTCTGGAAGTCTCCACTTTGTGTTTTGATATGTTCGTGTACGGGAACACTTTCCACTACGCTCCAGCGTAAGCCGGCTGCTTCGATTATATCCTTGCGTTTCTGTATTTCTTCGACAGTCCATACTTCTCCGTTCGGGATATGATGCAAGGCATTTACAATTCCGGTAGCGCCGGCTTGGCGGATATCGGAAAGACTAACAGGATCGTTCGGTCCGTACCAGCGCCATGTTTGTTCACATAAATACATAATGTCTTGTTTTTAATTGTGAGATTAAATAGAGAATGCATCAAAACCACCGTCTACGATAGCGATTGTTCCAGTTACGAATTTGGAAGCGTCGCTGATCAAGTATTGGATTGTACCAAATAATTCATCCGGTGTACCTAGACGTCTGAACGGAGTATGTGCAATGACAGATTCAGCACGTGGAGTGTAAGATCCGTCCGGATTTGTCATCAAAGTACGGTTCTGTTCCGTCAGGAAGAATCCCGGAGCAATTGCATTTACACGTAAACCTTCTCCGAATTTGATCGCCAGTTCACCGGCCAGGTATTTAGTCAGGTTGGAAATGGCGGCTTTGGCAGCACCATAACCCACGACGCGGGTAAGCGGGCGCAAAGCGGATTCGGAAGAGAAGTTAACGATAGCACCTTCTCTTTGGTTAGCCATTACATCGGCAAATACCATTGTCGGGAGAACTGTTCCGAACAGGTTCAGGTCTACCACTTTACGGAAAGCGTCGATGTTCAGGTCGAAAATCGTGCTGTCCGGTCCGATGGTCGCGCCAGCCATATTACCGCCGGCTGCATTCAGCAATGCATCGATGCGACCATATTTGGCCAGGATATCTTTTTTGTTCTGTTCCAGAATTTCTTTGTTTAATACGTCGGTCAGGAAGAAGCTTGCTTCTCCTCCTTTAGCTTTGATGTCGGCTACAATTTGTTCACCAACTTCGGCTGCACGGTCAAGGATAACGATTTTAGCACCTTCTTCAGCAAGATGACCAGCAATACCTCTGCCTAAGATCCCGGCTCCACCGGTAATAATGACAACTTTGTCTTTAACGCAAAATAAATTAGCCATATTTTTATTGTTTATGATTGTGATAATTTCATTGTTACTATCTTATTGTGCTCGCGCACACATTGGGCACAAAAGTATAGTATTTATTTATCAAACAAAAAGAAAACGGATAAAAAATACCTTTTTATGTTTTCAAATATAATTGTTATAGTATTTGATATTCTCTTTCATCAGGATATCAATCGGCATATAATTGATCTGTTCCACTTTTTCTTTGAGGACTAAATGGCGGAATAGTGCCCGTATGCAATTGAATCCCTGCACTTCCGGCCGTTGGGCGATCAGGTGCGTGATGGAACCGTCATTTAGACAAGTGATATTCGGGTCTATCACATCATAGCCGATCAATCTGAAATTCTCTCCTTTATCACGGAAGTATTTTCCCAGTAAGTGGGCACGGGAATTGAATATGATACCAGCGTTCACCTCCTTATGCTCTTCTAAGAAAGTATTCAGTATGCTTATGTTCTTTTCCGGTTCGTCGGCATGTAATTGTACAGAATAGATACGTCCGTTATAGTTCTTTTCTGCCAGATAAGTCCTGAAGCCTTCCTCGCGTTTCATGACCTGGGTTACCTGCATTTCTCCTTTGCGGATAAAGCGGAAGATTGCGATATTTTCGGTCGGGTTGATTTGTTCGTATAGCAAACGGCCGGCAATGTATCCGGAATCATACGAGTTGGTCCCGTAATAGGCCACGCAATTGGTGTTTTCAATGAATGCGTCTATCAGTATGTAAGGTATTTGTAACTGATCCAGCCGGGATGCCAACTTGACGACACTGTCATGGAACTGTGTTGCAATCACGACTCCCTGACAGTCGGCTTTTTCGATCCGGGGAATGAGCTCGTCGAAACTGCTTTTGTCGTATTGATTGAAGCACATACGTTCGACTTCTACGTTGTAGCTGAAAAGTTCCTGCTCTGCTTTATCTATTCCTTCGCAAAGTTTATCCCAATATTCGCCTTTTGTAAAAGAAGGAATCAGTGTGATAAAATGGTAGTTCTTTTTTAGTGCAAGGGAACGGGCTATCAGGTTCGGGTGATAGTCTATTTCTTTTAAAACTTTTTCTACTTTTTTCTGTGCCTCTTCGGATACTTTGCCTCGGTTGTGCAATATGCGGTCGACGGTTCCGGTCGAAACTCCGGACATCTCTGCAATGTCTTTGATTCTATATGTCTTACCCATAGATCGGAAAGCTATACAGCCCGCAGAATGTTTATTTTTGCGGGCTGTTGTCTATTTATGATTTGATATTATAGTTGTTGTACTTCTTCTTCTGTTGAAATCGTATTTAATTTTCTGAATGTGTAGCACTGCATCATATAGATAAGAGGAACGGCGACAAAGAGTCCGACGAAGAACAAGATGCAACCGACGATCGCAGTGCCGATCATGGCCAACAGTAATAAAAACAACGGCATCCCCTGTCCTTTAGTCAAGTCCCAGCTTTTTTGCAGTGATTCTATAATTCCGCAGTCTTCCTCTACGATATAGGCAGAATAAAATTGCAGGCGGATAGCCAGATAGATACCCGGAACAATCAGTAAGAATATTCCGATAGCCACTGCGATCCCCATAATGATACTGGCAATAAGATAAGTGAAGATTTTACGGGATTGCTGCCCGTATGCGGAAAACTGTGGTTCTTCTCCATCCATTGTCTGGAACAGATTTTTTATGTAGCCCAACATGAAAGCACTGGATATGACGGCACTGATCAGATTCACGATGATCTTACCGACCATCGAACCTTGCGCTGGCATACCGAACAGACTAATGATTGATGACAGGATAAAATATCCGATAAACAGCCCTACCAGTACCCAGATCTGAGATTTAGTGTACTTCCATGAAGTGCCGAACACTTCCGATATCATAAACTTTGGTTCCATATGAATTGATTATTTAGGTTATATAAGCCGTAAAATTAGGATAAATTATTGAATAAACAAATTCTGTGTTAAAATTATGTATCAATTTAAACGAATATATTTTCGATTGGTCAAATTCTCAATATATCTCTGATACAGAAATATAAAATAAGCAATTTTTTAGTATAAAAGATTGTATAAACGGAAAAAGTACAACAAAAAGATTCTACATTTGTACGCTTTTTATGAGGAATAGGCTATGAACCCATAAGTTTAGGACAGCATCGTTGTGGAATTTTTTTTACTATGGATGCAGCGGATCTCACCCGTTGCGATGGCTTTTTGATGGCCTTCTAATGACTAAAAACAAGAATAGTATAGAAGATATATAATAATGAATATGGATAAACAAATGTTGAGAACTACTATTACCCAATTAAGGCAAATTGCATTGTTTGCAGTAGGGGTATCTTTATTAACCGCTTGCGGGAACAATCAAAGCGGTATGAAGTTAGGGGATAATGAATTTGCTGTCCTTGCTGTCAATTCGACAACGAGCGACCAGACAACATCCTATCCGGCGACGATCAGAGGAACGCAGGATATTGAGGTACGCCCCCAGGTTTCGGGTTTTATCGTTAAGTTATGTGTGGATGAAGGAGCAACAGTTCGTAAAGGGCAGGCTTTGTTCCAGATCGATCCGACCCAGTATGCTGCTGCGGTCGGACAGGCAAAAGCGGCTGTCGAGATGGCTAAAGCCAATGTCGCTACTTTGACCCTGACCGAAAAGAATAAAAAGGCTTTGTTCGATCAGAAGATTATCAGTGATTTTGAGTATCAGACAGCGGTCAACCAGCTTATGTCTGCCAAGGCAAGCCTGGCTCAGGCAGAAGCATCTTTGGTAAGCGCAAATCAGAATTTATCTTTCTGTACGGTGACAAGCCCGTCGAATGGCGTTGTCGGTACATTTCCGTACCGTATCGGAAGTCTGGTCAGCCCTTCTGTTTCGCAGCCGTTGACAACCGTATCCGAAATCAACGACGTGTATGTTTATTTTTCTATGACGGAGAAAGAGCTGCTGCGTCTGACAAGAGCCGGGGGCACTTTGAAAGAACAGCTGGAAAACAAAAAGAAGTAATCAGATTACTTTAAAATAACGCAGAAAAGGATGTACCTCAATCGGTGCATCCTTTTTTTTATGCCATTATTCCTTAAAAAGTAAACTCTTTTATGGAATATCCGATAAAAAACCGTATCTTTATGAAGTAATAAAATTTCGAGCTAGCATTTCACAACGACTTCTCCCCGTCTTCTTATTACCTATTTATTAATTCAATGCAGTATTCATATATAATACCGCGTATATACTAATTTAAAAAGAATCAAATGGCGAAACCAATTTCATTTACCAAAAGAGATTTAGAAAAGAAAAAACAAGAAAAACGTTTAGCAAAACAACAAAAGAAAGAAGAAAGGAAGAATAGCGGCACATCATCTTTCGAAGATATGATAGCATACGTAGACGAAAACGGTGTAATAACCGACACTCCTCCTACTACAAATGAAAAGCCTCAGGAAATAGATATCAGCACTATCGAAGTTTCCACTCCACGTAAAACAGATGAACCTGTGATAACCGAATATGAAGGAAGAGTAGAATTCTTCAATACTTCCAAAGGATATGGCTTCATCAAAAACCTGAAAAATGCAGAGAAGTACTTTTTCCATGTAAGCGGTCTGCAAGACGAGGTAACAGACGGAAATTTAGTGACTTTCAAACTGGAACGCGGACCACGAGGAATGAATGCCGTAGAAATCAAACACAAGAAATAACCCCGACAGCTGTATATGTTTTTACAACCTTTTTATATTTTTCATCCAAAAAGATAGTATCTTTGCAGTGATGGAAAAATTTGAAGTACATATATTAGGCTGTGGTTCGGCATTACCAACAACAAGACACTTTGCTTCTTCGCAAGTCGTGAATATCCGTGAAAAGTTATTTATGATAGATTGCGGAGAAGGAGCACAGTTACAATTACGTCGCTCTAAATTGAAGTTTACGCGTCTCAACCATATATTTATATCTCATCTGCACGGTGACCATTGCTTCGGACTGATGGGACTTATCTCTACGTTCGGACTGGTGGGGCGCACGGCTACACTGCATATACATTGCCATGCCGACCTCGAACGGATACTCACGCCTCAACTGGAATATTTCTGCAAAGGAATGGCATACAACGTGGAATTCCATCTGATTAACCCCACAAAAGCCGAAGTCGTTTATGAAGACCGTTCCGTAACGGTCAGCAGTATCCCGCTGCGTCATCGCATTCCTACCTGCGGATTCCTTTTTGCGGAAAAACCGACACCCAACCATATCATCAGGGATATGATTGATTTTTATAAAGTTCCCGTATTCGAACTTAACCGTATCAAAAACGGAGAAGATTATGTGTTGCCGGACGGTACTGTTATCCCTAACAACCGTCTGACTACTCCGCCTGCTCCGCCCCGCAGCTATGCCTATTGTTCGGATACTATTTTCCATCGCCCTATCATAGAGCAAATAAAAGAGGTGAATTTACTTTTTCACGAAGCAACCTTTGCACAATGTGATGCCCAACGCGCCAAAGAGACATTTCACACTACTGCCATGCAAGCCGGTGAAATAGCTCGCGACGCAGATGTAAAACAGTTACTCATCGGACATTTTTCCGCCCGTTATGAAGATGAAAACATTCTATTGCAGGAAGCAAGGAGTGTATTTCCCAATACACTTCTTGCTAAAGAGAACCTGAAGGTTACACTATAAAGAAAACACAAAACCGGTTCATGGATACCTATAATGAAAAAGAAATAATAGCATTATTGCAAGATCCCAAACGACAAAGGGAAGCATTCGAATGCATCGTGAAACAGTATAGCGAGCAGCTATACTGGCAGATTCGCCGCATGGTGCTTTCGCACGATGATGCCAATGACCTGTTACAGAATACATTTATCAAAGCCTGGATAAATATTGACTACTTCCGTGCCGAAGCTAAAATGTCTACGTGGCTCTATCGCATCGCCTTAAATGAATGCCTTACCTTCCTGAACAAACAACGTGCAAATAACCAGTTATCCATCGATGAAGCCGATGCCGAAATGGTGAATAAACTGGAAGGAGACAGTTATTTCAGTGGAGACGAAACCCAAAGACTATTCCAAAAAGCATTGCATACACTACCCGACAAACAACGAATAGTCTTCAACCTGAAATACTTTCAGGAAATGAAGTATGAAGAAATTTCCGAGATATTGGGTACAAGTGTAGGAGCTCTGAAAGCTTCCTATCACCATGCAGTGAAAAAAATAGAGAGTTTTTTAAAAGAATGCTTTTAAACCTTTTCAAATTAAAAGCATCTAAAAGACAGAAAGGAGAGTGAATTATGAAAGAAGAAGATGAATTGCTGAGGAAGTGCGGGACCAAGAATCCGTTTACAGTACCCAAAGGTTATTTCGAAAACTTCTCTAAAGAACTAATGGAAAAACTGCCGGAAAAGGAAATCTCCCTTTCCGAACCTGTCATCACTACATGGCAACGTGTGAAACCATGGATATATATGACAGCCATGTTCTGCGGACTCATGTTGAGCGTCAGAGTTTTTGTCGGACGACCTAAACAAGATACACCTATATTTACAGCAGCGGAAGCGGCCGAGTTTTCTGACGAATATATAGAAACTATCATGGAACATTCTATGATGGATGACTACACACTTTATCAATATCTGACAGAGGCCGATACTGAAACATACAATTAAAACTTTAGTCGAAATGATACAAAAACTGACTACTCTACTATTTATTTTATGCCTCACCCTATCTGTGCAGGCACAAAAGAAACCGGGATTTTCTAAAGAAGAATTTAGAGCCAAACAAGAGGCATATCTCACTCAAAAGGCAGAACTGACAGCAGAAGAAGCCGGTAAGTTCTTCCCTATTTATTTTGAATTGCAAGATCGTAAAAAAGCCATCAATGACAAAGCCTGGCAAAAAGCACGTAAAGGAAAAAACCCCAATACCACCGATGCTGAATACGAAGAAATTGTGGATGAAATCGCTCATGCCCGTTTGGAGTCTGACAAACTGGACATCGAATATTTAAATCGTTTCAAAAAGATTCTCTCTCCCAAGAAACTATTCAAACTGCAACGAGCGGAGATCAAGTTTCATCGTGACTTGCTGAAGATTATGCATCAGCCCAATAAACCTGACGCTCATAAAAAATAAAAAGGCAACAATATAAAGAATAGAAAAATGTGTCAAAAGTGAGTTCCGGAAAAACCGGCTTTACTTTTGACACATTTATTTTTTATTTCTTAGTCAGGTATTTCTTGCTCAACCATTTTCTTACCGGTTCGTCATACAGTTTAAGACAAGCGTAAGCCAGCAACACATTCCATGCACATACACACACAGCTACCTCCCAAGTTTCACCCAATGTGAAATATTCATTCTTGATGAGCCAAGCATAAAACAGATACATAAACGGATAATGGATGATATAAAGTGGGAAAGAAATATCACCAAGGAACTTGCAGATACGGGTGGATGTTTTATCTGTAGTGCTGCCCGATGCTCCCAACCATACCAACGCCGGAAAAACGAAGATAATGCAGAACATCTCGAACACACCGTTCATAAGTATCGGCTCCGAACCTTCTACGAAAGGAATATGAAACAAAATCAGCAACACAATCGAACATATCCAGAAAGCTCCTCTAATTTTCACCGGTTTAAAACAACGCGACAACAACATACCCATAGAAAAAGGAAACAACATACGCAGCAATCCGCCCACAAAATTGACTCCGTCCAATGTCCAACCTACACCGATACTTCCATAACCGGCGGCATCAGAACAAGCAAACATTGTCAATGCGATACCCAATATCACGACCATTACCGTCAATGCCTTGGTAGAAAACTTATGAATAAACAATGCGTAGAAGATATTCCCGATATACTCGAAAAACAAAGACCATGCCGGACCGTTAAGCGGAAACATCTCGCCATTTCCACGCACCTCATATCCTGCACCGGGCACAGCAGGAATAAAAAACATGGCACACAAAAGAGCCACCATTACTAAAGAAGTGGCTACATGACTTCCGTCCCACTGCACACTGCCCTGAATGAAAAAAGTAATTGCCCCCAACACTGCTCCCAATACTACCATAGGATGCAGACGCACCAGACGGCGCTTGAAGAAATTCTTCACCGTGAGTGTCTTTCCCCAACGGTCATCATACGCATAGCCAATGACAAACCCCGATAGAATAAAGAAAAAATCCACAGCCAGATAACCGTGATTGATTGTCTCTATAGAGGTTCCTCCGGCAAAAGCATAACCTTCGAACACATGATACCATACTACTAATAAAGCCGCAACGCCTCGCAACCCATCCAATAAGTCATAATGAGGCTTCGAATCTGCAAATGACGCAGAAGAAGAGATTTTTTGCATAATAAAACCAAATGTTAAATAAGTATTTTCTAATTAAAGGTTGTTTTTCATGTTGCAAAGCTATGCTTTTTTAGGATTAAAAAAATTGTTCTGAGACAAATTAGCCTATATATCGTATCAATCAGTGATATTTTCCATATATTCCCGATGAATAATGATGGAATTCTGCACATGGACGAAAAGACACCGCACATACACGCCACTATCGTACCGATAGTGACCGGAGAGCGCAGGAAAGCCAAAAAAGAAGAACAGAACGGGAAAAAGAAATACCGCAAGAAGAGCACGCAGGACGTGCGGCTGTGTGCTGACGATGTCATGGCAAGGCACAAGCTGAAACACTATCAGGACACCTACGCACAAGCCATGGGCAAATATGGCTTGCAAAGAGGAATAGACGGTTCGCTGGCAAAACACATCTCCACCATGCAATACTACAAGGAGCTGGTAGAGCAACAAGACAGTCTGCAGGAGAACATAGAAACCCTGCTGGGACTGGAAGAGGAAGCGCAGAAGAGGTTGAAGCAAATCAAGGGAGAAATCAACACGCAGAAGATGAAGAATGCGGCGGTAAACGCCACCACAGCCATAGCGGACGGAGTGAGTTCTCTTTTGGGCGGCAGCAAGGTCAGGAGGCTGGAAACGGAGAATGAAAGTTTGAGGCAGGGCATTGTGAAGCTGCAAAAGCAGGTACAAGCCGAACAGAGGGAACAGAAGAACATGGAGAACCGCCACAACAGCGAGATAGTCAGGATAGACCGGAATTACCAACAGAAAATTGCAGGGTACGACAATAGGCTGAAACAGATAGATACCTACTTTCCCTATCGTAACGGAACTGCTGCCCATAGCCGAGCAATGCCGGGAAGTGGGATTCACCGAGGAACTGACAAGGCGAATCGTCAGCCTGCAGCCCGTAGGGTTCAAAGGCAGGCTCTATTCGAAAGAACACAAGGAGAGGTTCAGGACGGAGCACTCAACGGCAACCGTAGAGAGAAACCCGCAGGAGAATGGGAAATTCAGGCTGTGCATTGACGGAATGCCACTTCTTGAATGGTTTAGGATGAAATTCCAAGAACTTAAAGAGAAACTGGGTGTAAGCCACACCCAAAAAGAAGAACCGAGAAAGGGGGTGAGAATGTAATGTTTTACTGAATATCTACTTCTAATGTTTGCTACGTATCTCTATTTGAAAGGTATCTAACAGAAGTGGTAAACGACTTATTTCTTTGAAAACAAAAGAAATGCTGTATCCGTCTCTCGTGTACAGCATTTTTTTGTACATTTGTCATTGACTTTTATAATATACGTGTATGAATCCATTTAAACAATCAATCCCGTAGAGTACTGTTAGTCATTAGAACTTTAAACTAATAATTTATGAAGCAGGAAGAAGTTATCTACATAGAAGGAGTTAATAAGCGAGAAATAAAATCTATCGTAAAACGGTTTTGTTCGGAAGAAAGCGGAAAAGGAGTTCGCTTCACCGTTTACTTGCATCGTTTGGAAGGAAAGGCTTATGCGCTGAATTTCCCGCAAGCAATTCCTTTTGACCTGTTTTGCGAATTACTCTTTAAACTTGATACATTGCCTAATGACAAAAGGAAAGTACGCGCATACTGCAAAAGGAAGCAGAAAGGAAGTGGATTGCCTGCTGAATCTATGATTTATGTGAATGATAGCAGTAAGTCGGACTTTGCGGCAGTAGATACTAAAGGAAATGTATACGAAGATGATATAAACACAGAACCTTATTCCTTTAAATCAACAGGGGAACAGGCTATCTATATCCCTTTCATGGATACAAAGTTTCCAAGTGCAAGCAACATACATGCTTTTCGGGCAACGGAAGAAAAGTTTAGCTTGTGGCAACGTATCTGCAATAAAGTGCAGGGATTTATGGAAGATTGGCGTTCGTGCACCTCAGGGTGTTTGCCTATAATCATAGTTCTTGGGCTTTTTTGTTATAGCGCATCACTGAACCTTCGCACAGCAGACGGCAATTTGAGTTGGTACTTACTTCTAATAGGAGTGTTGGTCGGATTATTAACTTCTTTTACGAAACATAGATATTCTATCAATGTGGTTATAGTGTGGTTTGCTATACCCGTTCTGATATACATACCCAATTACTACTTTTCCGGCCCCCTCGAAAAACGTAAAGCGGTAATAGAAAAAATATATAAAGGAGGTAGGCACAAGCGCACAACCTTTGCCCGATTACGCTTTGGAAATGATGATACTTTTACAATAGGCTACAAAGTAAATGAAAATTTGATGCACGTAGGAGACACATGTATATTGAACATAGGCAAAGGACTATGGGGTATGGATGTGTGTCGTGGTGTAATGTGTAATGGCAAACAAATATGGGAACATTAAAGTTGTACTGTTTATGAAAAAATATCAATTCGATTTATCACATCCTTATTTACTGCACAGGAGTAAAGAGACTCCATACTTTTTTTTCTTTGCAGCTTTTGTGAGTTTTGCCGTAGGATTGACATCAAGAGATATTAGTCTATTCGGCATTGTCCTTTCTCTAACCCTTATGGTTGTAGGCATCAATAAATTAAAAAGGAAAGACAAGATAATGCGGATAGACAAACAAGGGATAACTACGGAAGAGAAAGGTACAATCCATTGGAATCGAATAAAAAGATGTTTTTACATAAGTTTTCCAACTACACAGTGGCAACCTAAATCCTTTTTGGAAATTGTATTAAAGAATGATGAACATATCTCCATTCTACTTAATGAATATTCCTGTAACAGTAGGAAATTACAAGCCGCAATTGACTTTTATTCAGGTAGGAAATTATTTGGACGGATTGCTCAAGATGATAAAGATGAACTGAAAGGATTACTGACGGGGTTTGCTTTTGTTCTTGTATTCATTTTGTTTGTTATGCTATTGGTATATATGAATAATTCATCCAATTAGGACTGAAATAGCTTCTCCTATTACCTTTTGAAATAAAAACGCCCAGTTTTACATTAGTGGGTGTAAAACTGGGCGTTATTTTTGTAAACTATTGATTTTCAATGTTTATTGCGGTGCGTACGGGACTAACGGAGTCTTTAATCAGCACTGATATTCAATCTGTTATAATGACCCTCCAAGAAAAGCACCCAGCTCTGCACCTGCTTTATTTCTATGTTTTTCCGATAGGAATTTGCCTTGTTCCAACGGGGTAAAGATAGGAATTTTCTACTCAATTATCAAACAAAAAGTTAATCTATATTATTAATACAGAAATACAAAAATATCTGCATTTAACCATAAAAAGGCCGTAACCATTCATTTACTTCCTTAATACTTTTCAAACTAAGTAAAATTTTAATCTGTTCTTGCGTAAAACATGGAATACCAAAATGCATTATATTCACACCATTCAAAGAATAATAATTGGAAGAATATGGTTTACTATTGGCCACAACATAATTCCAAAAATAATTAGACTCTAAAACCTTCTTCAACAAAAGTATTCTATTTTTTTCCTCAGAAACAAATGAAATACCATTATATAGTAGTAATGAAGCATCATCACATATAACGCAATGCAATGGTCTATTTGCTATTTTAGGAAAAAACAGTTTATATTTAGGCATAATTAAAGATTGGCTCCTGCCAAAAGCATACCAGGCAGGATACTTATTTGTATTTCCCTTATCCCTCATCTCTAAAATATCTTTTCTACTTTTCAAATATCTATAAGCCAACGGAAATTGAGTCTGAAGAACTTCTTCATCTATAATTTCAGCTTTTCCCAAGCTATTTATAAAATAAGGATATATTATATACTCTATAATATCATTCAAATCTACATCAGAATTGAATTTATTAGAATTAACTATAGGTCTACAGATATCCTTTTCTATCTCTATTTCTATTCCATTCTTCTCAAATATGAATGTTGCATTTTTCGTTCTTATAGGTTGAAATACGTACACTTTATTGCAAAGCGTTGCTATCCCATGACGCGTTTTACAAAACTCGCCTAATGGAATACCCACATTTTCTATATACCTTGTAACTTGAAATTTATTAAATTTCCAACCTCTATTTGAATCTAAGTTGCAATATTCAAACATTTCATAATTAAAATCTTGGTCCTGAACAGATCCACTCGGATTTGAAAAATACTTAACAGTTGCAGATTTTTCTTTTATTAAAAAAAATAGACAAGTATATGTTCTTTTACCATGAAAGACTTGATATCCTCTAAAGTCTACAATTTTTATATTATAAGAAGTATCCTTAAAATAAGAACGTAAAGCTCTCCCGTTTAAACTAGTCAGAAAACTATTCATTGTAATTAATCCAATCTTCCCTCCATCAACAATATTTTCTATCGCAATCTGAAAAAAAGGAATGTATAAATCACTATTACCAGCACTAGCTACCGTCCATTTATCTAAAAGTTCTCTACTTTCATCTGTCATGTTTCTAGCACATACATAAGGAGGATTCCCAACAATAATATCTAACAGCCCTATTTTACTAAAATCAAAAGACAAAGTATTTGCCACATAAAGATTGAATTGAAAATTACAATCTTCACCATCAAGCAAAGCCATTAAAGACAACAATAATTTAGTCCTCTCAATGGAATAATTCTGAATATCTATACCAAAAATGTTATCTTTAAAAATATCGTAATACGATTTACCACAACGTTCATGCAAAATTTGAGCTATAGTTAAAAAAAAGCCACCACATCCACATGAAATATCAGCAAAACGCTTTTTTCTTAATACATCTATAGTTAGTCCTTCTATAACTTCGTCTACTATTTTTTTACGTATATAATAAGGTGTATAAATTGCTCCTGTTACCTTTCTGTCAGAAGGTGAAATCACAAACTCAAAAAGCTGTGTAAGTTCCTCTAAACTATATGTACACCCATTCACATTCAATTGAACGATAAAGTCCTGAAGAATGACTTCTTCCTGACGGTTATCTTTGATATAAAACTCCTGTAACAAAATATTATTACGAGGAACTATTCCATAATGCCTTAAAAAGGCCGACACAAACAATTTGTTTACAATTTGTATCGTACTTAAGCCATTACGCTTTAAATATATAAAAATAGATTGTTTCATTGATTTAGGCGCAAACTTCTTACATAATCATAATATAAAAGAAGTAAGTCTTTTAATAAGCATTTCAATTCTGGATTCTTATACTCTAACATACGTAATTTATCGATACGATCTTCTAACCTATCTAAATTCCAGATAATCGCATATCTAGCCAGTCCTAGATGTAATTTATCAATCATATATTTTGCATGTTCTGTCTTTCCACATATATATCCATCGCTATTTCGTTCAAAATGCTCATTATAATCATTATCACACGGATCTAAATAATAAGGGCTTTCATCATCCCATTTAGAACGGTTTACGTATGAGCAACAATAAATTAAGTTTTTATAATCATTTTTCTTGGCTGGATTTTTTGAAAGAGGTATAAAATGGTCTATCTGAAAGGTTCTACAACCTCCAAACCAATGATCACTACAATCTGTATATCCACACCGATGATGGAAATCTTCTGCTAAATATTTTTTATATTGGTGATAATCTGAATAATATCCCTTAAAAGTACGTACAGGTGTTTCTTTTCGAAAAGAATAAGTCATGTCAATTTATTTTTTTTAAGAGTTCATCTACTTTATCAATTATAGAAGACATTTTCTTTATGTTTGATAAAGACTTCATTTCTTGAGGAAGAGCTTGGTAATTATCTAATGATCTTTCCAAAAAATCATCTAAATCTACAATCTGCTGCTCTTCATGTAAGGAAATAGTTCCACTCGCTCTTTTTTCCAATAGTTCTGTCAGTTCTTTTTGGGCATTGGCTATAGATGTTTTATATTTTTGAATTTGCGAATATACTTTCTCGTGAAATTTGGACTTAACATTTTTATCTTCTTTTGTCAATAACAATTTTACATAGACCAAATTCACATCTTCAGTATCAGCTACAGCATCATCATCATATGATGTAATAACAAAACATGGAAAATTAGGCCTTATATCACGATATTGCGTAACAAGTTCCACACCATTATAGTTGACATTGTATTTTATATCAGATTTTATATCATTCAGCAAATAATCTGTTATAATAGCATCTGGATAATTTTCCTCAATGCTCATAATCATTTTATCAAGATTTGGCTCAGGAAAAAGACATTTCACTTCCAATTTACCAGTTGCAGCATCCATATAATCTAGAAATTCGTCATGCTGCGATTTTTCTTCATCAATAAATAATACTTTATATGCCATAAATTATTACTATTTAAAATTCTTAAGAGAGAATATAATATTCATGCCAAAACCCTGTTCTGGATTTAAAATATTAATTCTTCCATCATTATCCTCTACTACCAGTTTTACAATCCACATTCCTAATCCAGTACCAACTTCTTCTCCCGTGGATTTATTTCGTTTAGTTGTAAAAAGTGGTGTCATTATTATTTCCGGATTCACGATATCAGGACTTAATCCTGGACCACTATCATGATATTCACAGATAATAGAATCATCTGTCCTTTTGAAATTTATATCAATAGTCCTATCACGTTCCTCCTTCATTCGTATAAACGCCTCTATTGAATTGGAAAATAGATTATAAAAGATACTATCAAAATCTATCTCAAAAGCTCTGATTTTTAAACTCTCTACACCTGTAACATTGCATCTAATAGCGCGTGATTCAAAAATAGAAGCCCACGTCATTTTCAAAGTACGAAAATAAGATTCTAATATAATATCTTTACGCCGACGCTTATCCTTTTTAATAATCCCTATAGAAAAGTTAAGCCAATTCTGCATTTTCTCATCTGTCTGCATCGCTAAATCTAACAATACATAAGGATTTTTCCTATCTTCATAACCTTCAAAAGTATCTATAGGCAAATTCGCCAAAAACAATGACTTAATCTTCTCAAATCTACCATTCATTGAGTTGTTCAGTTTACTCAAATCATGACTAAAGGATGCTAACATCAAGCCACTACTAGCCAGTGCTCTAAGTACCTTTTGCTCTTCACGTAACTGCTCAATTTCTAAATTTTTCTGTTCGTTCAAAGCTGCTAATAATGCCATAGACTGATAATGAGGATTTTGCCGATCTTCATCTGTTAGTGAAGAATTCGATTGCTTTTCCATAATCGCTTTGGCTAATTTTTCAGCCTTCTCCTGATTCTGTGCATCACCGTTTCTATCATAATCATCAGCAGCTAATTCACGTGCAATCGTAGCCCTATCTTCTTCAAAGATAGAAATGATACCTTGGATCAACAACTTAAAGACACTAAAGGTTTGATTCTCTTGAAGACCTTCACGACTAGATTTATCCTCAAAATCAATATTGGTAAGCCTAGAGATAAAAATAGATCCTGCTACATTCTCTACCTCTACTTTATATCCACCATCCGACTTAGCAATACCCGCTGGACTTTTTTGCTTTCTAGCGCCTAGCCCTAGCCAATCAAAAGCAGAATTATTACGTTCTCCGTAAGGTCTTACACGAAATCGATCTCGAAACAATTTGATTCCACCAAATTTATTAAGCCATTCAGTTCGAAGGTTATAAGAACAGTGTTTATAAAAGAATCTCTTTTCATCTTTTTTTGAAGCAGTTCTCTTCATAAAAAGGAAAGTAAAATCAAATGCACCAATATTCTCAAAGGTATGAGTCACATCTTTATCTCTATACCCAGGAATAAGTTCAGCAAACGTCCGTTCTATCGTCCAATAGCCTCGAAGAAAATCAGCCTTAGTATAATTCTGTTTTTGTTGATTTTCCCTTCTAAAAAAAGATGGAGGAATAGATTCTACATCATATTCATTTCGGTATACTGTAATTTGTACTTTCTGTTCAAAATCTGCATGTGCTTCTATTTTGTAATCGTAATCATCACAGAAAGCACTTTCAACAGCACCATATTTTTGGGGTTCCAATGAGTCTTTCAATACTATTGAATAGTCTTGATTTTCAATAGGAGGTACCAAAACTCCTAAATCATCATAAAGTTGAGCAACAGCCTCTTCATCCCAGATATCGCGCAAGCCTGAAATCTTGAGAATAGTTCCATGAGTAGCCTTAGATACTTTCAATAAGTCTTTAATTGAATCTGGAATATTGAGTAACTCTATATTTTCAATATAAGTAGTAGAAATACCTTCTAATTCTGCGTCAACATGATCAATAGTCTTATCAACTCCTTCAAAGTCATTCCAGTTTACATTCCATCGATATCCTTTAAAAGCTGAATCTTCATCCTTGCAATTATGTACATTGACATCAAAGAATGTAAGCATTTCACATCTTTCTCCAAGTTTATCCAATGCAAATCGTCCTATTCCTTTTGCACCTGCTTTTATACGTCCATTAGGAGTAATAAAATTGTTCGATTTATTATCAGTTCCTATTGTCATCCAATAATTCTCTATAATATCTCGAGACATACCTTCACCACAATCGATAATATATAATTCTGCATTTTTCTTCTGTTGCTCAATTAATAATGGAATTCCTGGATTTGTAGAATTCTCAGCTACATATTCCTCTCCTTTCTTAATATATATTTTTTCCAGCAACGACAATTCAATACCTACATTCTGAAGAGCTATATATTGTTCAACTGATAATAATTCATGAAAAACAGAATACTTGTTATCAATGTATACGATGCTATATCTACTATCCGCATCATATCCATTTTTCACAAGCTCTATAACCGCTCCTTTAGGCGTAGCTACGTTTTCACGTCCTATTAATCTAGCAGTCCGAGCAGAAACTTTAAAAGGAATCTTTACCATTCTCGATGTTACTTATTTACACAAATGTACTAAAATAAATCTGGTTTAATTATACAAATATAGAACTTCATTCTCATTTTGCCAAAGTCCATGAAATAAAACTTTCAAAACTATCGGCAAAACTATAAAACTTCGAATCGTTGTTTAAATCTTCAATAACGCCATATTGCAGAAATAGTAGTACTATAATACCGAGAAGAACCTTTTCTACATACAGTTCAAAAAAACATCACATTGTCTTTCACAATTTTGCACCAGAACCCTTGTCCTTTTCAATCAAGAAAGCTATCTTTGGAATATGAATACAAAAAAGGAAACTTTGAAAGAGAATGTTCTGATTGATATTGACGAACTTATGAATTCCCAGTTCGGCAAACCCGGAACACCGGAACGTGAAAGGTTCCGTGAAGAAGCCCGTACTTATGTGAACGGACATGCCAAAACTGCGGAATGTAGGAACTCCCAAAAGAAGCAGAAATAACCAGCTTTTCCTGTCTGTTCCGACGAGCCGGAAAACGCTACCTCCGTAACGTCAAATTCTTCTCTAATGAAGATGGAAAGAGGTGGTTCTCTGAAAAGTCCGTACTTAATAGCTCGATGTATCCAGTTGAATACTAATATCCTACAAGGTTCACTAGCAAATATTGTAGGAACTGAACCTATTTTTGTAAGCAATGCCGAACCACAAAGATGCAAACATTTGATAATAAACACATTACATACCATCCAATTACTCCAAGGCAGATTGGGGCTCTGGGTTCGAGCCCCAGGCGGATCACTTAGGAGAAATGAAAATACTCCGACAAACTAAGACAAAGCTCTTTAAACCAGTGGTTTAAGGAGCTTTTTTCTTACTCGCCTACGACAGAAAAAAGACCTCAAAAAGCCACCCTGTGAAGATTAATCGTTACTAATTCGTTACGGTTTTCCGTTACGATAAAAACCGTAACGAATTTATAGGTAAGTCGCTCATTTGTCGAATATTGGCAGTCGAAAGTCATAGCCGTTACGGAATGAACAAATTAACTTTGCAACAAGAAAGGAGTTACGGTATGAAATCGACATTCAAAACACTCTTCTATTTAAAGAAGAACGAACCGAAGAAAAACGGTCATGTAGTAATTATGGTGCGCATCACGGTGGACGGTGATCAGGTGCAATTCAGCAGCAAGCTGGACATACACCCCGACAATTGGGACACGAAAGCGGGAAGAGCCGTCATCAACAAACAGAGTGCGGACAAGAAAGAAAACCTCAGGGTATCCTCACTTAACAAGACACTGGACGAGATACGTTCGGCCATCACCATGCACTACACACGCATGATGAACGTGGACGGTTACGCACTGCCGGAAAAAATCAGGAACGCATTCCTGGGATTGGAGGAAAAGGAGAAAACGCTCATCAGCTACTTCACCCAGCACAATGAACAGTATGCAAAGAAGGTCGGCAAGACTGCCACGCAAAAGACCTATTCCCGCTACGAACTGACCAAGCAGCGGATGATAGAGTTCTTGCAGAAGGAATACAAGTTGTCGGACATTCCCGTGAAGGAAATCACCGTTACCCACATCGAGAACTTCTACCTTTATTTGCGTCAGGAATGTGAGGTAAGCAACAACACCGCCATGAAATTTGTACAACGTTTCCATACGATACTGTTGTTCGCCCAGAAAAGCGGATTGAGCTTTATCGATCCATTCGGGAATTTCAAGTTCAATTTTGACAAGACCGACAGAGGGTATCTCACGCAGGAGGAAATCGACACGATCTATTACAAGGAGTTCAAGTCAAAGCGGTTGGAACACGTGCGTGATGCTTTCATCTTCAGCTGTTATACCGGTTTGCCTTACTGTGACATCTATACGCTTTCAAGTGAGGACATAAAGATCGGTGTGGACGGCAAGAAGTGGATTATGAAAGACAGGGGTAAAACCGGAGTGGAGTCATTCATTCCCCTACTGCAAATACCGTTGGATATTCTCGCCAAATATGAGGGCAAGTTGAAAAACGGAAAACTGCTTCCGGTAATCAGTAACCAGAAGATGAATGAATATTTGGCGGAGATAGCTGCTATTTGCCAGATCAACAAGCGGATCACCTACCATCTTGCGAGTCACAACAAAATCTTTTATTGATTGAATATCAGTAAGTTAAGTACTTTAAAGAATGTAACTGCTAACGATTTAGAAACGAGCTATATTCTTTTTCTTTCACAACCTTGCAATATACAAAGAACGCCTCAATTCGGGGGCAAAGATACGATATTTTTCTTAATATCCCATAATTTGCAAGAAGAGAAACATAGAAATTAGGACTTTTTTACATGAAATCTCAAACTTGCCACATAACCCCATCATAAAATGAATAGCAAGTATTCCTGCTGAGTTTATCCAATCAGGGTCATTGTTGTTGATGACGACTCTACCATCAGCTCATATATACCTTTCCGACACAAGCATATGGTGTTTTCGTTTGTACTCCGAGTGTGTACAGTTTCAAACCATGATTTACATTCTTATTATAAGAAAGTGAAGCCGTGACCATTTGTGTATTTTTGCCAAACTAACTCCAGTTCATACAACAGATGTAAAAGATTTCTGCAAAATCGACCGAAATTATAAGAAAAAAACACCAAACCAGCAAATTTCTTAAATATTATATCCGTTTATTAAGATTATTTTTGTATATTTGCAGCATTATTTTGGTGGTAAAGCCTGTTGGCCTGCCACGTGACAATAGGACTTTACGGAGCAAGCCTATATCACAATTCTTCTCCGTAGTAGCAGTCCGTTCTCTCTCACTGGTCTCTCCCTGCGCGGCAGAGGCATACGTTTTTATATTTTTCAAACACTCCAAATTGACAGCGCATGAGAAAGTTTACTTCTTTGTTACTGTTAGGCTTCGCTCTCGGCAGTTTCGCGCAAACGCCCGGAGGAGTCAGCGGAAGCGAACTGTGGTTCAAGACTGCGCCTTTGAACTCAGACCTGCAAGGTTATTACCGTTGGCAGGATTTCTCTGGGGATTCCATACGGCTGATGCTATTGGACAGCCGTGGCGTCAAGTCTGAACTTACTCTTCCGAACAGTTCAGTCCATTACTTCAACTTCAATCCGAGTCTCTGGCTCGCAGACGGATTTCGTAGTCTGAGTGCCAAACTCAAGCACGGCGACCTCTCACAGGCTACCGTCATCGGTGTCTTTGCACCGGAACTGGCAACCATCGGCAAGGATATGGTTGTCTATGCTCTTGACGGCCGCAAGGGTGACGGAGCCATTCTGAGCAAGGACAAAGCCGTAAGGGGTAGAGGTGTTGAACCACTGGACTATGGTTCAGCATCGGGTGAAGACCTGCTTTATCAATCAAGTGATTCTTTGTCCGAGAACGGTTTTAAGGAAAGCGCCCTGCGAGTTGTTTCCTACTTCAAGGTAAGCAATCCTTCAACAACATTGTGGGGAGACAACTCCAACACCACATTATTCATCGGAACCCCTTCCACCTCTGGCAGCTTCGGTACGGATTTCCCGACCTCGCTCTTCGGTAATGCTTCCATCCGGGAATATGCCCCTGAGCTTATTGTGTTCAGCAGGATGCTTACACCCGATGAGCGCAGAAAAGTGGAGAGCTATCTGGCGGTAAAGTACGGCATCACCCTCAAAGGCTCGTATCTTGACAGCGACGGAAACCTGACTTGGGACATGGCGGAGAACCAAGCCTACCACCATAGGGTCACAGCTGTTGGAGCCGACACGGCAGGAAGTCTCTCCCAACCGCTTTCCGCAACATCATATGAGGAAAGTCCGGTGTATGCGGCCTTGAAGGAGAACGGAACTTATCATGACGCAAATCCATACAACCCTTCATCCGCTTCCCGTCTGCTTGTCATGGGACGTGAAAACGGCAATCCGATGCCGGACAGAGGCTTCACTTTCTGGGGCGACGATGATGTGGCACTTGCAACATATACCTCACCTACAGATTCCCTGTGGCATGTCATGAAACGTACATGGATGGTCAAGACCAACGTGCCGTCAAAGCCCGACAGTACAGTGGCAAGATGGACTGCGCAAGGATTTGAAGTGTCAAGGAATGGCTTTACTGACAATATCATCCAAGAGAAAGCCGCTTCCGGAGCTTATGCCACGACCCCAGCCCTTGTTGGAGGTGGCGGTGCCTTTGAGTTCACCTGTCCGACAAGTCACCCGACTTTTGACGTTGGCTTCGGAAGCATCGGTGGCAGCACATGCAAGTATGGATTCCGGTTCACCAATGCTGGAGTTGTTTATCCGATCATCAACGGAGCGGTCTCAAATTCATACATCGCCACGGATGTTGACGGAACGGACATTTCCATCCGCAAGGAAGGCAAAAACATCTATCTGCGTGTTGACGGAACAGGAAGTGCGACAAGAACCATATCCATTTCGGATGCAACTGACACAGACACAAATGTGGGCATTATCCGAACGGAAGGAGCAGAGTCCGCCTTGAATATGGCAGGCTTGAGGACAGGAGGAATAGATGATGTCGGTTATATGGCAGAGCTGAGCTATGACCTCACACCGGACAGGGAGTTCTCGGACTATTGCCGCAAGCGTACCGTCATGCTCATAGACCCAAGCGGTGAAGGTGATTTCGACATCAACAGCAATAGCAACATAAGATGCTCCAAGCCTGATATGACAAGGGGCAAGACCATATTCCGCAATATCCTATGGGATGCAGACGGAAGCGGAAGCGATGTGTTCACATTCGCCTATTATGACGGCATTTCCTATGATGCCACTCCTACGCCGTCAAGTTGCGAGAATGGAGTTCCACGCAATGACGGGTATATCGACATAGGCATCAACATCGGTACACCAGTCTATTCCTATGTGCTCAGCGTTGACACCGTTGCAGGAAAAGTAAAAGGAGAAACCATTGCCAGAGGAACATTCTTCGGTGACACGCATAGAATCACGAATCTTGCCCCCGGCGCCTATGCGCTGTCCGTATCACAAGGTGGAGGCAACGAGATTTATGCCACTGGCAACGCACTCTACACCTCATACTCGCATGACACCAGGACCTATCTGTCTGGCGACATCTCATGGACGGTGAACGATACAAAATCAAACTACCGTGTGGGTTTGGAGCCAAGCCTCACGGACGAGATCACCCAATATGGCTTCGACGTGCGGGGCGACAAGGCGCATATCATAACCGGTGGATATACAAGCCTAACCAAATATGTCACCATCAAGCCGGGCGATGTGCTCAGTGTTACAGTCCGCAATATGCAGGTCACATACAAGTTGAACGGACAGACCGTGCATCATGAATATGTCTGGTCACTTCGTGCATGGCGGTTCTGCATCAAGTACGGAAAGGGCGAGACGCATATCACCGATCTTACCGTAAACGGTACGCCTGTAACCTCATTCACCACAAGGGGCAACGTGCAGATAGAAACACCAAAGAAGTGTACGACAACGATGACCGTCTATGTCGGCAGCGAGTGTGATGCAAGTATGCCTAACGGAACACAGGCAAGGGAGAACCATGTGGGCAGCTCGGACAGACAGGCTGACAATACCTTCATTTCTGGAGAAGACGAGGATTTCACTGTCAAGGGCAACGGTTCTACGACAGGCATCTACGAGGCTAAACTCACACAGGACAAGCCTTCTGCAGCCACATTGATGGTGTTTGACGTATCAGGCAAACTGGTAGTGTCACGCCAAATGACAGGCGAAAGCGTCAAGCAAGCCGACTTCAAGGTTCCCGCATCGGGTGTGTATGTCGTGAAGGCAATCTCCGAGAATGGGGAGCATACAAGGAAAATCTCAGTAAAGTAACTTAAAGGAAGATACGCATGAAGAATTATATACAGAAGGTGGCGTGGGCATTGGTTTTACTGCTTGCCGCCACACTGTCCCTTTCGGCAAAGGACGGGACAGCCGTGAGAAAACTCTTCAAGAAGGGTGTCTCTGACAGTATCTCCGTAGGAGGTAGCAAACTGGTCGTTCTTCAGAAAGACCTCATTCGGAACAGAAGCCTTTCCGTGAACTCTATCGGAGAGGAGAATATTCCTGAGCTTGACTTTGCCATGACCAACGTCACGGCAGGAGGACATGGCTACCGTTTTCTCCCTCACGGAACACACTTCACAGGCGAGGGCGCGACTGTCAAGATAAAGTATGACCGCACGAGAATACCAAGCGGCTATACCGAGGACGACATCCGTACCTATTACTACGACCCGGCCGAGAAGCATTGGGTTGCGTTGGAGCGTGTGCGTGTGGACAAGAAGGAAGAGTGTGTCGTTTCAAAGACGACCCACTTCACCGACATGATCAACGGCGTGATACAGGCCCCGGAGTCACCGCAGACCGAAGGCTTTGCCCCGACGATGATGAACGACATCAAGGCGGCAGACCCGACGGCGAAGATAAATGTCATTGCGCCTCCAAGCGCAAACAACCGTGGCTCTGCCAACCTGCAGTATCCGTTCGAGATGCCGCCAGCACGAAACGGTATGCAGCCAAGCCTTGGCTTGCAGTACAGCAGCGAGGGCGGTAGCGGTTGGCTTGGCGAGGGTTGGAACGTCAGCGTGCCAAGCATTACGCTTGACACCCGGTGGGGCGTGCCTCGTTATGACCAGTCAAAAGAGACGGAGACTTATCTCTTGTCCGGTTCAATGCTCTCCACCATGGACGACAACGGACAGATGGGAGTCGCACACCGTGGCGAGAAGATGGACAGAAAGGCTGACCGCCAGTTCTACACCCGCCAAGGCGGTGATTTCAGCCGTATCATCCGCAAGGGTGACAGTCCTGCCAACTATTATTGGGAGGTTACAGACAAGCAGGGTGTCAAGTACATCTATGGCGGTGACGGAGCTGTTGTAAAGGGCAATGTCACCGATGCTTCGGGCAATACCCGTGAGGTGATTGCCGAATGGAAGCTGAAACGTGTCGAGGAACTCCACGGTGACTATATAGAATATGTGTATGACATCGTGGATGAGGATGTGCGTGGCGGCTTGAAAGCCAAGGCTGCATATCTGAAGGAGGTTCACGCAGGTAATGCAGGACAGGAACCGCACACCGTTGTACTCTTTGATGGCAACAAGGTAAAGCAGGTAAAGACCAACAATGCCCGCTATGGATTCCTCGCCTCCTCCAACAAGCTGTTGGAGAAAGTGACCGTGAATTTCCAGGGCGAGACATTGCGCAGCTATGCCTTTGACTACAAGGAAGGTGCATTCCACAAGGAAATGCTCACTGGTGTCAGACAGTATGACAACAACGGCAAGGAGGTCTCCTTCCAAAACTTCGACTACTATGATGACGTACAGGCAGACAAGGGCTATGTTCCTTTCAAGGACGATTCCGAGAAATGGAACACGCACGATGACGGACTTGACGCTGGTTTCGTCAATCCATTGAAGACTGTCAGCAAGCGTTTCAGCGACAAGCCAACTGCACTTGGCGGTACGACAAGTTCTTCTGTAAGCGGTTCGTTCTATGCAGGTGTGGGTGTCGTGGACGGAAGTCCCTGGAAAGGCAATACCGTGGGTGGCTCATACAGCTATTCAAGCGACACGAGCAAGGGACTTTCCGCACTCGTTGACTTGAACGGTGACGGACTTCCTGACAAGGTGTACAAGTCCGGTGGTTCTGTATATTATCGTCCACAGATTAAGACAGACAACGGAGAAGTCGTATATGGTGAGCCTGTCAAGGTAAAGGGCATCAGTAACTTCTCGACAACCAAAAGTTCTACCAACACTTTCGGTGCGAATGCCGTTGTCGGTTGGAATGTCCTGACTGCCGTTGTCGGAACGGACAAGTCAACCACTAAGACCAAGACCACTCAGTATTTCAGCGACATCAACGGTGACGGACTTGTTGACCTCGTTTCCAATGGCAAGGTATTTTTTAATCACTTGGAGTTTGACGGATCTGGCAATGCCGTGCCTACGTTTACATTGAGCAGTGCCGACACGCCAAGCCCAATCATCTATGGTGGCAAGGTTGACACTTCTGTCATGGAGGTCAGTAAGGATGAGCAGGCGGAAGCCATCAAGAACTCACCGATGGAGGACATCGTGCGTGTATGGCAGGCTCCTAAGGACGGAACTGTCAGCGTAACTGGTCAAGTAAGCCTCATTGCACCAACAGATGACTATGATGCTGACGAGTATCAGAAGGCAGACGGCGTAAGAATTGCCATCCAAAAGGGAGGCAATGAACTTTGGAACAAGACGATAGCCAAGGGTGACAACAGTCCATACAGCGCAGCCGTATCATCTGTTGCCGTCAAGCGTGGTGACAGGATCTATTTCCGTGTCCAGTCTGGCTCTGAGGAAACAAGCAACGGTTCTTTTGACAAGGTAAGCTGGTCGCCTACCATTACATACGCTGGCGAGTCAAATATCTTGCCTAACGGGCTTTCTTCAACAGAGTACAAGCCTGAGGATGGTGCCATCTATGATGTGAACACCTCTGCCAATGTGGAGAATGGATCAAGCGTTGAAGTTCACAGTGCCTTCCACAAGCCTGTAACAACCGACGATGTTGTTCTCAGCATCATCGGCAGCAACGACAAGAAAGACAGTGACGGAAACGACAACCCTAACTATATCGAGAAGACTGTCTTTGCTCGTACATTGAAGGCTGGTGAGGCTTTCAATGGTGATTCTCTCAACATCAGTCTGGAGAATACAGAAAAACTGACCAACTTCAGCTTTGAGATTTCATCCACCTCAAATGTTGATTGGAAGAATATCGGTTGGCAAGCGTCTGTGACTTATAAGGATTCTGCCAATATCGAACAGACGGTAGCCGTTCCTGCACACTACAATACATTTGCAAATGCCTTGGCAGAGGGCAAGCCATACTTGACCACAGCGACAGATACAATTATGGTTGTGTCACCAGTGCTTACCCTTTCAGACAATTCTATCAACGGTCAGATTACTTTGACCGCCAAGACAGAGGAAGCACTTGTTGGTAAGAAGTCTTTCAATATCGAGAATGGCATCTTGAAAGCCGATACTCTGCGATTTGCAACTACTGCAGGAAAGAACATCTGGTTTGAATACAGCTATCCGGCAGCAATCTCTAATGAAACTGTTACTTCAGCCTCTGTTTCCATCCTGAAAGATGCGGCAGGTCTCGTAACAGAGAATGTGCTTGCTGGATTCTATGCAGAGAATGACAATCTTGGCTTCGGTATGCTTTACCGTGGCTGGGGAGGTTTTGTCTATAACTCGGCAGAGGGCAGATATGCAAAGCCTATTGACGAGTCATTGCTGAAATTGCCTGAAAACGAGAACGACAAGGTTGATCCTCTCACAATGGCATTCACTCCATTGGGTACAGACCAGACTTCTATGGACAAGTGGGTCGGTCAGCGACAGGACATCTATCTTACTGCAACCGAGGCAAGTACAGCCCGATTGACAGAACAGGATGTACTCCTTACCAATCCATTGGATAATAATGCTGAAGTGGCAGGACTTGCTGGTGAATATTTGCAGGGTACTGGTGCGGCAGCTGTAAGCCAAGTGGTATCAAGCAAGAGTACCGTTGTGCAAGGAGGTGCACTTGGCATTACCCACAACAATGCAAATGGCAGTTCCAAGACGGAAGTTGCCATGATGGATATGAATGGTGACGGATTCCCGGACATCATAGCTGGTGGTACTATCCAATACACCAATTCGCAGGGCGGATTGAGTGGAGAAATCTACAAGGGTATCGGAGCTAATAACTCTGACAATGCTTCTGAAGCATGGGGATATGGCGGCAATCCTGTGGCTTCCGTATCACAGATTACGAATTTGGCGAAAGGTGTAAAGCAGTCTTTGAGCAATGTACAGACAGAATGGCAAGCTCAATTCTCTATCACTGGCAGTGCGCCAAAGAATACGGATGAAGCCGTAGAGTCATTCATTGACATCAATGGCGATGGACTTCCAGACAAGATTCTTTCCGACAAGAAAGTAAGATTAAATCTTGGTTATACCTTTACCGAACCTATTGATTGGGAACTTGATCGTATTCAAGGTGGTAAGAGTCTCTCTTATGATATAGGTGCAAGTGGTGGCGCTAACCAAGGTTGGGGCGAAACATTCTATAAAGAGAAAAACAATAAAATCAACAAGGCCTCCGGCAGTTTCTCCGCAGGCTTTGGTCTCGTAACCTCAGAGAGCGAAGAGGAATACAACCTTATCGACATCAACTCTGACGGTCTCCCAGATAAGGTCTGGAAGAATGGTGATGGTATCACTGTTGCCCTTAATACAGGCAATGGCTTTGACGAGCCTATCAGTTGGAAGGGTGCAAGTGCGCTTAGTGAATCAGCCTCTACATCAGAGTCTGCAAATGCAGCGTTCACTTTGACCATCAACATTCCTGTCATAAGCATCAAGATTTCAACCAACCCTGGTGCTTCCACCTCACATAGCATCAACCGCCCTACATATTCTTTGCAGGATGTGGATGGTGACGGCTATCTTGACATCGTTGAGTCTGAGAAGGAAAGCGAGTTGAAGGTTACACGCTCTGCCATTGGCAGGACAAACATGTTGAAGTCTGTCACCAATTCCTTGGGCGGTACTTTCACGCTCGACTATGCGCATACCACTCCTACCTACGGACTTCCTGGTGGCAAGTGGGTAATGTCTGCCCTTACCGTTGATGATGGTATCCATGACGATGGACCTGTAATGACTACCGCCTTTGAGTACAAGGACGGCAAGCGTGACCGCCATGAGCGTGAGTTCCTCGGCTTCGGTGAGGTCATCACCAAGAACCTTGACACGGAGAAAGGCAATTCTGTTTACAGACAGGCTGTTGAGAACTACGATGTAGCCAACTACTACACGCAGGGCAATGTTACCGCTACTTCCGTGGAGGATGCCAACGGCAACAAGTACACCGAGACAAAGAACCGTTACGACAGCTACTATCTGACTGCCGACGGTGACAAGTACACGTTCGCAAAGCGTGACGTGAACCTTTGGAGCGACCGTGCCTCTGCATTCGTACCTCTCCGCTATACGGCAAACTTGCAGTATGAGGGAGCGGCAAACGGTGTGGTTACATCCGAGGCATGGAATGAGTACTACCTCAATGGCTATCATGGTGAGTTGAAGTCCTACAAGTACAGCGACAAGGGAAACCTTGGCGAGGACGGAAACGGCAAGTTCGACTATGCGACCGCCATCAAGTACACGGACAATGCCACCAAGCACATTTTCGGACTTCCTGTTGATGTTACTGTTACAGGCGGTGATGGCTCACTCTATCACCATGTGACGGCGAAGTATAATACCAACTACGCCAACCACATCACCCAGATTACGCAGCAGTTGAATGATGGTGAGGCAGTGACTGATTACAAGTACGACTCTTACGGCAACATCATCCAGAAGACTCTCCCTGCCAACGGCAAGGGACAGCGCATGTGGTACAAGTACCGCTATGAGCCAGAGATGAACATGTATGTGGAGCGTATTGACGATGCGTGGGGCTACCGCAGCGAGCAAGGCAATTTTGACTATCGCTATGGTATCGCCAAGGAGCATCGTGACCTCAACAACTTCTATTATGAGACTGATGTAGATGACCTCGGTCGCATTACTGGCGTGCGTGGTCCAAATGAGTTGGCTACGGGCGTGCCTTATGCCATCGCCTTTGAGTATCAGCCTTTGGCTACCTTTGGTGAGAGTGGCATTACCGCTCCTGCATACGCCGTGACCAAGCACTACGACATCCAGCACCCTAACGATGACTTGGAGACCGTTACGTTCGTTGACGGTTTCGGAAGAGCCGTGCAGGTAAAGAAGGACGGTGTTGTGACAAGTGCATCCAAGGGAAACTCTGCCAAGGACGAGAATGTGATGATAGTCAGCGGAAGAAACATGTATGATGCTTTCGGACGTGTGGCAAAGTCTTTCTATCCTACAACGGAAGGAACTGGATCGAAATCAACGTTCAGCAAGTCATTTGACAATGTATCTCCAACGGTTACAGTTTATGACGTGCTCGACCGTGCTACCTCAGTGACATTGCCGGACAACTCTACGACAACTACGGCATATACTGTTGACAACGGCAGTCATGCACTTGTTACAACCGTAACAGACGCACTCCATAATGTGCAGGCTACCCATACCAATGGCAGTGGCAAGACCTTAAAGACCATCCAGAAGAGCGGACCTGACGGTGAGATTACCACATCGTTTGAGTATGACGGCATACAGCGTCTTGTTCGTGTTACCGACACGGAGGGCAATGTGACGACCTCTACTTACGACATGGGTGACCGCCGTACCGAGGTGAACCATCCTGCAAGCGGCATCACAAGTTTCACTTATGATGCTCTCGGCAATGTGCTGACCAAGCAGACTGCCAACCTTGCAAAGGAAGGCAAGTTCATCACCTACGATTACGACTATCAGCGTCTGACGGGTATCAACTACCCAGACCACCCAGAGAACAACGTGAAGTATTACTACGGTGGCCGCAACGCCTCTCAGAACCGTATCGGTCGCTTGATGCTCCGTGAGGATGGAACAGGTGCCATCGAATACTTCTATGGCAAGATGGGCGAGGTGACAAAGACCCGCCGCACGATGATTGTGCCTAACCAGGCGATAGCAACCTACGTGACGCAATGGACTTACGACAGCCACAACCGTCTATTGGAGATGATCTATCCTGATGAGGAGAAGATTACTTACTCTTACAATCTCGGTGGTCAGCTTGAAAAGGTTCATGGCTACAAGTCATACGGTTACGATTATGTGAGCAAGATCGGCTATGACAAGTTTGAGCAGCGCACATACTTGAAGTATTGCAACGGTGCTGAGACCTTCTACACTTACGACCCACAGCGTCGCAGATTGCAGAACCTCACCGTGAACAGTGGTGGCAACACCATTATGGATAACGCTTACACTTACGATGCGGTGAGCAATGTGCTCAGCGTGGTAAACGGTGCGTCAGTCCCACAGAGTGGCAAGGCTGGCGGACAGATGGCGCATACCTATACATACGATGCACTCTACCGTCTTGTCAGCGCAACAGGTACATATACTGGTGCTGACAACAAGACCGCAAGCTACACTCTTGCGATGGGTTACGACAATATGCACCGTATCACATCGAAGCGTCAGATTCTCACGCAGAACAATGTGCAGTTCAATGGCACATTGAATGCAGGTTATGATTTGTCATACACCTATGGAACAGAGACAGGCAAGAAGTTCCAACTCGCAAATGTGAAGGATGTTAACTACCGCACGGAGGAGACGCCTTCAGAAAGCGAGAATGTGAACAACAATCATGCTTATGAGTATGATGCCAACGGTAATCTTGTTTATGTCAACACAAGCCGTACAAAGAAGGATGGCATGGCTGACGAGAAGACCGCAGAGCGCAAGCTTAAATGGGATGAGGAGAACCGTCTCCTTGCTTCCGACGACAATGGCTTTGTGACCAACTATTGGTATGATGCTGATGGTGAGCGTACGGTGAAGACATCAGGTGAGAGTGACCAAGTTTATGTGAACTCAGAGTTTGCAGGAGGTCGCACGAACACTGCCAAGTTCTCACTATATGTATCTCCTTACCTCGTTGCCAACCAAGGCGGACGTTACACCAAGCATATCTATATCGGTAGTCTGCGTGTCGTTTCCAAGATTGGTGACTTCGCCTCTTACGGCTCAGATCCACGCCGCATCCAGTATGCTGGTAGCGAGACTGATGGACTTTCTGTTGACTATAAGCAAAAATATGTCCAGCAGTTGCAGGTTATCAAGGATAATTATGCAACCTTTGCAGTACCGTACAATGGCGAGGACAACAACGATTATGTCGATGGCAAGGGCTTCTGCTGCAATGACGGCAGCTTGGAGGCAGCTCAGACACGAGCTTTAGCGAGAGCTGCAAAGAACAACTTCCAAGAAGGCGATACATACGAGAAGATGCAGTTCTACTACCACCCAGACCATTTGGGTAGCAGTAGTTACATCACCAACCTTGATGGCGAGGTGGTGCAGCATATCGAGTATGTTCCTTTTGGTGAAGTGTTCGTTGAGGAGCGCAATAACATTTGGAATACGCCTTATCTTTTCAATGCGAAGGAATTCGACGAGGAGACGGGATTGTATTACTATGGGGCAAGGTATTATGACCCAAGGATTAGTTTGTGGATTAGTACTGATAATTCAGAAGAAAAGTATGCTGAATTTTCTTCTTATTGCTATGTTGGGAATAATCCTATTATTTTAAATGACCCAAATGGTAACGATTGGCTTAGAACAGATAAAAAATATTTCTATGATCCTTCAGTTACAAGTCAAGAAGATGCAACTAATAAGTATGGAAAAGAAACCAAATACTTATTTGCAGCGGGAACTCTATTTGCAAAGAGTGGAGCATATTCTTATGATTTGGAAGTTGGAGGTCATGTAAAAGATAGTTACACAGGCGAATACATTGCAGGACAATTCACAACTCCAGCAGGAAGCACTGTCATTAATAATAATCAGTATCTGTCTTCTCGTGAATTATCTTTTTGGGAGAAAATGTCAGCATCTGATAATTTCTTCGTCCAATTAGCCTATGGTACTTTGAATGATTGGTATGTTTGTTTCCAAGCTTTTGACTTTGGATTGTTAGAAAGGGAAGAATGGAAAAATCCTTTTACAGGTGCTAATTTTGGCAATTTGGATGGAACGCCAAATTACAACCAAATAGATGCTATTCCTGGGGTAATTTCAGATTTCATACCATTCTCGAAAGCCGAAAAAGGGTTAAGTGTCCTAAAAAAAATGAATGCTGCACAGTTTTCCAAAACATTTAAGGGGACATTAAGTAGGCTTAAACCATCCACACGAGGAACTATAAATAGAGGAATTAATTCCGGAATTGATGAAATTAATAGTACTGTCGGTTCGGGAGAGGTCATGTTTGATGCTATAGACTTTTTGAAACCAGAAGATAAAGAATAAAAGTATGAAAGAATTATTGTTGAGAAATCTTTTGATACTATATCTTGGCGTTTCTTTGAGATTTTTGTTTTATAAAATAATCAAAAGGCGTGATGTGGATTTTCAGAGATTATTACATGGCATAAAATGTCCTAAGAATAAAAATGATGAAATTTTCAATTATAAAAATGATTTCACGAATCGATTATATGCTATCATATTTATAATTTCAATCGTAATCATAATAGGTCTCATACAAAAATATAAAAACTAAAAGCAATCAAATTGTTATTTTAGTGTAGACTTCAAAAATCGGGTAGGAGGTAAATGCTAATTATAAAAGGCATTTGCCTCCTATTTTCACATTTACCGACCTCCCACACCACCGTATGCGGAACCGCACTTTTCCTGTTCGTTCTGCTTTTCTTTGAATATCCGTGCCAACAAATAGGTGCCATAAGCATTTAACGTGAGTTTTGTTTCTACATTTGATGGTAATACACCGCAATATGTTCCTGCAATGGAATCCAAGTCAACACTGTTTTCTAAGACTGCCGTATATTCTTCGACTTTAACAGGATCAATATCGGCATCATTTTGTTTCGTTTCACATAAGATATAAGATGCAACAAGTGAGATAACCAAAACTGCTATAATTATCAATTTCCTCTTCATAGCTACCATAAAAGAAAAAGTGTCCGCAATGTCAAGCAAGTGGCATCACGGACACGAATGAACAGTTGAGAGTTAATGAAAAGTCAGTATTCTGCTATGTTGCTGATGCATGGACAAGTTCTTGCACTATCAAACACGATACGGAGACCGTTCGTCTTTACTTTATCGAAGCGAAGGATGCGCTTGTAGCCGATGACCGTTGTCTATTATTTCTTATTAATTTTCTTTTTAATTTCATTCGCCTCTTTAAATAGGCTATTAGCCATGCTATCTTTAATTGCTGCCATCTGTATCATTTCGTTATGGTAGCGAATTGAGTCCTCATAAATATTTACACGAGTTCTCACATTCTCAATAACTTCTTTATTAGGACATACAGAGAAGTTCTTTTCGATGTATCGAACATTTGGGTCGTCAGATGGAAGAACCATCTTCAATGCCCGATACTTCAAGTCTGCCTCCTCCCAATCTTGGTGCTCTCGCCATTGGGTGAAATTGCCCCAAATAGAGAAGATAAGGGATAGAGCCAAGCCCCCGATGAAAAGAAGAACAGACTTTGAAGTTGGCTCGAAGCGATGAGTCACTACTTTCTTCAGAGGTGTGTTATCCATTGCGTGAAGTTTGTCCTGCACAATTTTTGATGTGGCATTAAGCTCTTGTTTCACCTGATTAACAGTATCAAACAAGAGTTTACTTCGCTGTTCATCTTTGCTTGCTTCTTTCTTGGTAAGGTCGGTAAAAATGCAGATAGCTTCTCTTAATCTTGCCAATTTGTCAATAGCTTCCCCTTCTTTTACTGCCATAGCAAGAATAGCTTTTTCAAGTTTGCTAGTATCAACACTTACAGAGGCCGGAGTGATTTCCGCCTCTGTATTCTTTGGTGAAGCAGAAAGTTCATCGACTTTCTGCTCCAATCTCTCAACTGTGCCATAGATGGCTTCCAACATTTCTTCTTTCATAGTTCTGGTGTTGTTTGAATGGTTTGTAACTTGCATCAAAGGCTAAAGCCTCTTCTGCGTTTCTTCTTTTTCTTCTTGGATGATTCATCCTCTGGGAATGGTTCAAAGGTCTGAGCGTTGGCAGGAGCAAAAAGTCCTATGGAAGAAATACCATTCCATGGGTTCTGGCTGCTATCCGACATGGATGGCTCATGGTTGCTCTTGTGATAGCCTTGCTCGTATTGCAGAGTAGAGTTGGATTTTGGTGATACATGGTTCTCCATTCCCTCAAACCTTGCATTCAGCTTGCCAAAGCTATAGCCTCGGCTAATCTGCGTACCCTTGAAGCTATATCCGTCCTTACAGAATCGGATGCCTTGTACCTTGGTTCGCTCCTTATCCTTATAGACAAACTCTAAGTGAACACCTCGTTTTGCAAGTTCACTTTTGAACTCGTCCCAGCTATCTGCCATTCTCAATGCGCTCTTTACAGCATTGTGAATCTCATATTTGGCTCGCTCAGCATTGCGTAACTTGCGAGTATTAGTATTGCTCTTGTCCGTTCCGTAGGTAAATCCATACTTGGATTTAAGAGCCTTGGTCACTTGCTCATTACGCCTGTAATCATTCCTGTCTGATATGAGCTTGCCCTCGTTATTGATGCGGTTATACACGATATGGCAATGTGGATTGTCCGTGTTGTGATGCCTTACGATGATGAATTGGGTATCGGTGATGCCCATCATCTGCATGTATTCAAGGGCTATCTTAGCCATGAATTCATCCGTCAAACGTGGCTTGTCCTCGGGCTTGAAGCTCAAAGCAATGTGTCCCACAGGCTTCTTAATCCTTGGATTCAGTTGCCTTTGTAGCTCGAAACTTTGCGTCATCTCGGCATTCGTGCCGAGTAACACTCCATCCGAGGCGATGATTTTCGCCTCGTCCTTGCCTGTAACATAGCGGATGCAACCAGCAAATGAGCTGCCCTTCTTTAGCTTGCCTATCATGGTGTATCCTCCCTTCTGTTCATTCCGCTTGGATTAGGTTTGGAATTTCCTTGCCGATACTCGACAAGGACGGTTTTCAATCTCTTCAACAAGTCCACCACATACACATGGGTTTCCTGGAAACCTCTCTGATGCGACAGCTTGGTAAGTTGGTTGAGGTTGTTCGCCATACCAATGAGATTCTTGGCGATGGCTACCGTCTCTGCGTTGTGTCCGCTGACCACCTCGCCGTTCAAGGCGGACTCACGGATGTACTCCGCCAACTTGCGATTGGCTTTTCTCGCCCTCAGCCTCAATGCCTCGTAACTTGGCTTCGAGAACTTCACCGTGACAGACTTCGACAGCTTGCGAACCCTGCCCGTGGGCGGTCTTCCGCCCTTTT
>OGMP01000605.1_pt1 | contig 35489 bp, 30 predicted proteins | sample 1573261 | NCBI WGS metagenome assembly OGMP01 (sample SAMEA2581878, study PRJEB24529) | metagenome | biome: Human gut stool | place: China | collected 2011 | reverse complement strand
TACAACATAAAATTCACTTTTTTGATATGAAATACAAAATTGTCTATTAACTTTGCATCATCACTTCTAAGGCAAACTTGCCTCAGACACACTCAGTGAAACACTACCCGTACTTGAACCTTAAACGAGGCTAATTATATTTTCTCTTAAAGTAATGACATATTTTGCATGATCGGGATCTATCTTTTTAGGAATTCCCAGACTTTCATAGCACCCACAATGAGCCCATTCCCTGTTTTTTCCCCATGCGAGGCTTCTTGTACAGTTAAAACAAGAAAAATCATCCGAATCTATGGTTTTATCGTTTTGGGATATGCTATTTTGAGAAACTTGCTTGATTTTTATTTTTTGAGAAGGTAACACAACCCGATCTTCTTTATTTATTCTTTTCTGACTTTCAATTCTTTCACGGTATCTTTTTAAATTCTCTTCCCAGGTTCTTCGAATCTCTTCTTGTTGCCTATCATAATCAACCATTTTTTGTTTGTATTCATCATGTTTACACAAAAAATATTTCTTATCATTCTGTTCTATCTGCAAAAAATCTCTCTGATTGTTATATCTGACAGCACAACACGAATGTCTCAACTTACATTGAATACATTCTTCGGATTTCATCAATCTGATAGCCTTACCTTTAGTTTTATATAAATCGGGTATAGCATTAAAATATGTATCATTGTTAAGCCATCTCTTTCCCTCACTGCTATATAAAAGAAAGTTCTTTAAGGAATCACGATCATTTATTCTTTGTCCTGACAAGTCAATTTCTAAACAATTCAAATCCACATAATCAATTTTTTGCTTATGTCTTACATAGTCTTTAAAACAAAACTCTATAAGATATTTTTGACCATCCTTTGTTATGGCAATAATATCAGGCTGTCTATCCTCACGTTCAAAACAATCATTAATTTCTACTGTCACAAAAGTGATATTTTTAGATTTAAAGATTCCATAATAAGAAGGTAGGCAGATTTGTTTTTCTGTTGCAATTATCTGTTCTGCAAGTTTAAACATTATAACCTTTAGACAAATATTTAAATTAGCACCTCTTTCCTTACTTGCATGAGCAAAACCATGCGCTCGCTCGTTACCATGTCTTGCGACCAAATTCTCTCGGCATGATGGGCAAACACAACCACAAGATGCTCCTCCTGGAACATCATCTACATAAACCATCTTACCATTTTTATCCTCTGCCCATGAAAAAACTTCTTGATAATACATACAGTCACTTATTTTTCATCTGTTTACAAACATGGATTAGCTTATTCTCAAATAAAACCACAAACACAAAACTAATTTAGTAAAAAACTATTATAAATGTAAATTCAACTTCAACCCTTCTTTATAGCCATTTGGATATTCCCAAATTTTCAAGGTTCTTTTGAAGACTGGATTATATGTATGCACAATTCGATGGTGATTAGGACAAAGTATCATCACATTACTAAAATTATTATTCAAAGAACGGGTAAAAAAATCTATATGATGAGCATCCACGACTGGTTTGTCTCCATAAGGAGCAGACACAAGTTCTCCACAAACCTGACATCTGTAACCATAGATTTCCTTCAGATTCAAACATACGTTACGGTCAAGTTTCCGAACTTTAGCGGTATAAGTTTTCTCTATGATTGTAGCCTCATCATCCATCAACAACATATTTTCAAAATCCACTTCATCCATTCTTGAATTCAAAAACGTATTGCTAGCCTCTTTATATTCATTTGATGTCACTGGAACAGCTTCCCAAACATTAGATTCATCAGTTGAATACAAAGCTAATGAAGCTCTAAGAGAATCAGGAATTCTTATCCGCTTTGATATTTCCCCCTTTTTCTTCAGCTCTTTTCTTATACGCATTTCAGTCTCAATGAATGTGTATAAATCAGCAAATTCTACACGTAAAGCATCAATAAAATCACGCACACTGTCGTAACGCACTTGATATAATTCTGGATGACCCGGATATTTCTCCCGATCAAAATTCTGATTAATAACCCTGATACCAGAATAAACTTTTCCTCTGAATATTATAGTAATATAACGCGTTTCACCAATATCCAATTTACCAAAAGCATTTATAAAAGGATTCAACAATGCAGTACGTATGGAAAATCCTTGACACAAAAGACTCTTATCTACATCTTTTACATATATTAGTCTCATAATTAATTATCATCAAAGTCAATGCGAGCAAACTTTATTCCGAATCTAAAACCTTATCTATCATTTCCGATATTTTTTCATATCCTTGCGGATCATCTTCATCTAAAATCATTCTTATAATAAGATTTTCAAAATCTGGGTCAGCAACTAAAAGAATATCATTTAGGCTCTTAAATCCCACACTATTTGCACATCTAAATCTGTGATGTATAAGCCAACCACAGAACTCGCCTTCCTGTATTGAATCTTTTCTATTCTTAATAATAGTTATCTTATTGTTTATTTCTTCTTCATTATCTTTAATCTTTTCAAGTAGCTTTTCTAACTTACTTTGATAATGTGCATATCGTTCCTTACCAAAAGAATCATACGAATCAGACCAAATTGCAGCACCGGACTTCTCCAGACGATACTCCTCAGACAGCCTTTCTTGGTCATTATATAAATCTACCAAATCATAAGCCGCTTTACAAGCATCATAATCAAAATAAATAGACATAAAGGCACTATCAATCTTTGTTTCTACAGATTCATAACTACTTGCATCATAAAGAATCTTTTTAACTTCATTTTCTGCGAATGACTCTGCTTGTTGTTCTTTACTAGGTGTGCATCCTACAACAAAAGCAAACATACTCATTAAAAATAAATTAAGTCTCATAAAATATACCTTTATATGATTAAACATTTATTTCATCTCTAAAACTCACAATCCTTACGAGGTAAGCTATTGAAAGATTGACACTGATTTAGTTCAAAACTAAATTGCATTAGTAGCCCCCTATCTATATATCTATAGTTCATAAGCAGATTCCGTAAACTCATACAAAAAGTAAACTTCTTTCTTCTTTTATGATTGACTTACCTAAACAATTATATATTTTATAAAATCTGTCTATCAATATAAACAAAATATTATAAACGATAAGGTATTTCAGAAGAGTAAAAAGTTAATGCGTTGAAATCTTTAACCTTCGCTTTTAGTAGTTTCGCAATAGACATCATTTGTCTATTGCTATCAGAAGTGGGTCCTACAACAACCAACTTCAAAGCACTCAATGGAAGCTTCACTTCAACATAAGGTATTAACAAACCATTACTATCACGATAATGAACCTTATTACCAAATTCCCTACAATAAAGTCTATACTCTTGTTCATATTCATAAGCAGGATTCTTTATTTGTCCAGGAAGAAATGCCAATAAACTTACATATAAAGTTAAAGCAATAAACTTATCACTGTCAATAGAATTCTCTTGTTCTGCCTCTAAATGTTCTTCTATGAATTTCTTGTGACTTTGATATATCAATTTTACGTATTTCTTCCATATCATCATTTCCTCTTGCGCTTTTTCTAGATTATCTATGTCCTCACCTATTCCATATTTCATTATAGCCAAAGAACCCATATTAGCGCTTTTCAAGAATTTATCCAGTATTGTCATGTCAAATCCCAAACAAATTCCATTTCCATTTTGTCCATACATATTCCACATAGGAAGATAATCAAAAGATTTAGAAAATGATATGGAATACATATTTGTCAAGCTATTCTCATTTATACTTTCATTATAAATAAATTTTTCCAATTCTTCCTTGTCAAGTTCTGTTATTCTCTGCCGTTTTGGAATAGATAACTCACTTTCAACATCATACAATACGTCCCATATTTTTTCTTCACCATATTTCATTTCTTTTGAATCATTCATGTAAAAAACATGCGAGGCCCAAAATGTCATTAAATCATTCTTTTTCGATGCATTTCTAAGCATTCCTGCTAACGTTCCCACATTTGTATAATGAAAAACGCAAGAATCAACTATTTTCTGAATTTCTGACCAATCTTTTCTCATTTTCTTTTTATCTAAATTTTAATGTTTCAAACTTTCTATAATAACTTTCTCAATATCCAGTAACCATTCCATTCAATTTAACAATCATATCACGGGACCAGTTTCTTTCCGTATTGATAAAATTTATAATATAATCCCATGTCTGACCACTTTTTACAGCGTCAGTCTGTTGTCTCATAACATCAAGCTTAGTCTGATACTCTTTTAATTTTTCTAAAGCTTCGGATTGACGATCAAGTCTTAAAAGAGCTAAGACTTCTGATTTATAAATATTTATATCTTCAGGATTTAATTCCTTGGCCTTATTCAAAGCATGCAAAACCTCCTGATTACTCTCTTGAGTATTATATAATGATAAACAACAATTAGCTTTTAAAACATAATCCTCTGCTGTGCCTACATTATTTTCAATATTCTGTGATACAAGAGACAATGCCTGTCTGAAGCGCCGATCCTGATACTTCATTAGTGCAGTTTTTGTTACAGCAAAAGAAATCTTTCTTTCAAAATGAATATCTGAAACTTTTTGGGGAGAACCTGCTTTATAAATTCGTTCCATTAAAGCAGGATGAGTATATGATGAAAAATACATAGATACAGATCTCTCTGCTTCCTGATTACTTTTTAAACGATTCAAAGCTGTAGACAAGGCATTTCTATCATATCCTAACAAGCCAAGAATGTCCACAGCCAATTGATCCGCTTCATATTCCTGATCTGAATTATATTTCATACCCAAACGTTCAGTAACCTGAGAAGCAATACTTGATGAAAGAACAGCCATACCTAATGTAGCCCCTCCAGGTATATAATAATTGTTGTTATATGCTGCGTATCCTTCTGCTACAGCGGTTAATCCCGTTGCCAATGCAGCCCAAAAAGCAGCCCGCTTTTGGCGACTGACTTCCTTATTTATATTTTGAATGCTATGATCACAAACAAAATGTGCAATTTCATGACTCAATATGGCAACAAGTTCGTCTTCCGTATGTAAATTTGCAATTAATCCGGAGTTAATAACCAACGTTCCATTGGGGTACATTGATGCGTTTAAAGAAGGGTTGCTCAATAGCAATAAATTAATATTTCCAGGACGACCGTCTATAAGATTCACAGGAGCTATCTTCGCAATCAAACTATATATATAGCTCTCCAAATAAGGGTCATTGAAATTTACATTTAAAGTTTTTACCTTATCTATAAACTCCAATGCATCTTCTTCCATCTCGGATCTTAATTCATTTTGCATACCTTTTTTATTCAGTTCATGCAAAACGTTTGTTATAATTTTTGTATCCCAGATATCCTGAACTGTTTTATAATTGAACTTTAGCTTTTCACCTATCGATTTTGAAATATCAATATTTTTTCCTTCTCTAGTTACAAGCTGATATCCAGGTGAAATCCATCCGATTGTACCATTATAAACATATTCCTTTTTGACACTATCTATCTGTATAATCTCACCTTTCTTAACAGTTTCATAACTCTTAATTGCCTCAGCACTCAAATCAACTTCATAAGTCTGGGCCTTAATTTCTAAAAAGCTAAAACAGGATAATGTAACTAGAAGTAAAGCTCTCATATTCTATTTTTTATATTACTTATTGGTAAATATTTCAAATCAACAACTTAACAAAACAGTTTATTCGCAGGATAAGTTTAAAGATATATTTACACAAATATACTTATTTTTTATGAATTAAAAAAGAAACATATAATTTTATTTTCCATCTTGTAGGTTTTTCGCTAATCTTTTAAAAATTATCACAGAAATGACGTTCGTTATAATGGCATTTTTAGGTTGAATGAAAAACATACGCAATATTTGCTAAATAAAATTCATCTCTCATGAAACTTTTGAATCTTCATATTAAAAATATTGGTCCATTCCAAGAAGCCTTTTTAGACTTCGCGACAGAATTCAATAAGGAAACTGTAGAACCTGTAACAATCATTACCGGTATTAATGTTGCAGGGAAGTCTATCTTAATTGATGCCATTCGTGCAGTATTCGGCGGAATGAGTATTTTAGAGCGCGATATTATTGCTGATGAGAAAGATTACCAAATTAAAATGGAATATGAAGAAAACAGGGAAAAAGAACACTACTTCACTTCATCATTAGACACCGACCATCCATTAGGATTAAACGGCAGTATGGAAGTCATTGATTCTACAATCTGCAAAGCATTACGTGATGGCTATGACGAATCGGATGAAGTACGCCCTTAGGTTGTGGATTTCTGGTCGGCTAAAACACCTACCGGTTCTTTCCAGATAAGCAATATGATGAATATTGATCATCGTGACGTGCTGAAAAATGCAATGAGCGGTGTAAAAAGTAACATTGATCTTGTCAATTTTATTTGTCAGTCAGATTACTTGCGCAATAGCGAAATGCCGGAAGAAAAGGCACTGGGTGAAGTGGTCTACAACAAACTGAAAGAAATTATCGAAGCAAGTCTGGATAACGGTACATTCAAGTACGTGCGCCGAAGCAACCTGATTCCCATTGTGGAACAAAACGGTGTGGAACTTTCTCTGGAAAAACGAAGTAGCGGCAACCTGTTCCTTTCTTAGGAAGCTAGCAAAAAAGTTTCAATAAAAGAGCCACAAAGAACGATACGAAACATAATACCCCTACATCATGAAGGCAGAACAGACTGTTCTGCCTTCATATTTTTATAGGTAAATCTCAACCTTTCCATTTCATTGTTGCTCATAGATGCAATACTAAAAGATGGGACAGAAAGGGAACTAAAAACTATGCTCTATATAATCCAGTTCTCTCTGTGCAAACTCCCTGCAATCCGGATCATCCAACAGGCTTCGGAAATACGTTCTGGCCTCATCCAGCTCATGGAACTCGATAAGCAGATAGCCGAAGCGTCTTTTCAGGAAATTGAGATACTCCTTTTCTTCAGGATTTTCATTTGCCTTCATCTGCTCCAGCTCCTGCGCAACAAAGGAATAGGCTCTGATATCCTTGGAATTGACCAGGGCATTGATATATTCAATCTTCCATCTGGAATCGTTCGTCCGGCTCAATGCCTCCAAATAATGAAGGGCATAGGCATATTGCTCCAGTTCGGTGTAAATGTAGCCGAGCATATAGGAAAGTTCGCCAAACAAATCTCTTTCTGCTTCGTCAAAATCCATCCGGTTCCAGCAATCCGTCAACGAACGGTAGGCCCGGGTCAGAAAAACAAGCGCATCACCAAACACATGATGATTGAAGGCAATGCTTCCCATGATAAAGTCCTTGCGCACTTCGGGGAAACGTCCCATGGAATAATACTCGTAATAAGTGAGTTCCTCTCCTTGCTCCTGCTTGCTCTCTGCGGTGGCACGCAGCTGGTGGAACTGCTCCGTCGGCCACTCGTCATACAAGGAAAACTTCAGAGAAACGGTCTTGGCCACATTACAGAAGTTATTGTCGAAAAGCGGACCAGGAGGCACTACGGCCGAGAGACGGACAATTTCTTCCTGACGGGTGAGCTGGATCAGGATGCTCATATTGGAGTTGAGAATCGAACGGTCTTCGATAGGTGCTCCCGAAGCCTCATCGGATGTCTGTTCAAACAGTCGCTTGCCTCTCTGGTTGTAGGACAGATAGAGAGAAGCATGATGGTGCTGCTTCATAAAGGCGATTAAATCGAAATTCCAGATTTCGGACTGCCGGCTGATCAAATCACAATCCAAAGTGTCGTTGTCCACCCAAAGCATATCGGACAGTTCACCGGGAATCACCTGCAGGATGTCGGCAAACAGGCGTTCCAGAAGCAGGGAAGACGAAGGCCGGTTGAGCTGGTTATAACACGCTTCCAGACAGGCTTGTCTTTCAGGATTCTCCACCTGGTCGTATTCCGAGAAATCCAGATAGCTCTTGGCCAGTTCGTACTGTCCCCGGCGGTAATGGCAAAAACCGATCTGACTGGCTACCAGAAACAGACGCTCGGCCAGTTCCTTATGAAAGTCTTCATGCGCCGACTGATTACAGATGTCGTAAACCTGATTCAGCTGCAGCAGGGCGTCGCGCCAACGGTTCCGCTCCATCTTGCTCTTGGCAGAAGCCCAATAATAGTCCGTCGAACGGGAAACATTGAGACTGAGTTCTTCCTTTTCGGTAAGTTCCTGCTCGGAACGCAGCTTCTCCAGCGCCGTCTTCTGGCATTGTGCAAACTCCTCGGCAACACGCAGAGAGGTGTCTTCGTCGAACACAAGAAGGCACCGGCTCAACCGCGAATCACTGCCCTCGACCGCCGTATAGACGGACACGTTGGCCATCACGGTGGCGTAGGTGTCACGATGCCCCCAAGGCTGGAAATGCACCAGCGTAAAGGCTTGCTGACCATGAAGCTCATAGCCGATATAGAGAATCACGGTGCGCGACTCGCGATTCGTGTCAAACGGCTCACCGGAAGCCACGAAAGGAAAATCCTCAAAAATCCGGTAATTCCGGATGTCGGCAATGGCATGCATCTCTTTTTGCCCGGCAGTCTCTACCACGGAATAGCACCGGGTAACCGTAGTCTGCGACAGGTCTGCACCCGTTTTCCGCAACAGCTGGATCAGGGGAAAATCGGAAATTCCCTGAAGTCTCAAGACCACACTTTGGGTATCATCAGAAGCGGATGATGCTTCGTACTCGAAAATATAGCGTGCTTTCTGCCAGACATCCTTATTCTCAAAAAGGGACATGGCATTTTTAAAAAAGTCTTCCATAACAATTTTCTGGTTTATGTTTCTAGGTTCCTGACTTGGGGTTTGTTTCCTACAAAAATAAGCAAACTTTACAACTGGAAAAAGAAAAAGACGGTTTTTATCAAACCGCCTTTACATACTCCGCAATAAATCGGGAAATATCATCCGTTTCCATAGCACTCGTCATGCTGGCTCTTGTCCAGACCGGCGGCCTCGCTTTCCGGAGAAACACGCATCGGAATCATCTTGTTGGTAAGCCAATACAGGATGTAGCTCACCACAAAGGTATAACCGCAGACAATCACCACGGCCAGCAGATGAATCAGGAACATGTGTATGTTTCCGTCAAGCAGTCCGTGCACAAACACTCCCGTAAGAACCGTTCCGAAAATACCGCCCACACCGTGAGTCGGGAACACATCGAGGGCATCGTCTACATGGGTCTTGTTTTTCCAGTACACGGCAATATTGCACACAAGGGTAGTCAGGAAGGCAATCATAATGCTCTCGCCCACCGTGACATATCCGGCCGAAGGGGTAATGGCCACCAGACCGACCACCGCTCCTACCGCTGCTCCCATAGCGGACGGCTTACGGCCACGCAGGCAGTCGAAGAAAAGCCAGGTCATCATGGCTGTGGCCGAAGCGGTGTTGGTGTTCAGAAAGGCCTTCACTGCAATTCCGTCGGCCGCCAGAGAAGAACCGGCATTGAAACCGAACCAGCCTAACCAGAGCATGGCGGCACCTAATACCACAAAAGGTATGTTGGCCGGAACATGGGGCGTGGCGGCATTCTTACGCCGGCCCAAGAACAGCGCTCCGGTCAGGGCTGCCACTCCCGACGAAGCATGCACCACGATTCCGCCGGCAAAATCGAGCACACCCATCTGACGCAGAAAACCGTCGGGATGCCAAGTCCAGTGGGCCAAAGGACAGTAAACAAAAATGGAAAAGAGTGCCAGGAACACCAGATAACCCGAGAAATGAACCCGCTCGGCAAAAGAACCGGTAATCAGAGAGGGGGTAATAATGGCAAACTTCATCTGAAACAGGGCATACAGCGCCAAAGGGATGGTCGGAGCCAGAAACAGATCCGTTTTGGCTCCCACATGCGTAAACATGGGAAAAGTCAGCGGATTGCCAATAAAATGGCCCAAATCGTCTCCAAAGGCCAGACTGAATCCGACCGCAACCCAAATCACACTGATCACACCCATGGCGATAAAGCTCTGCAAAATGGTGGAAATGATATTCTTCCGGCCCACCATACCGCCATAGAAAAAGGAAAGGCCGGGAGTCATCATCAAAACAAAGATTGTGGCCGTAATCATCCAGGCAACATTGGCCGCATCGAAATACTGATCGGGCATCCAGAGTTCCGGACTCTCCGGTGTTAGAACGCCCCAAATACTGAGGAGCACCATAAGGCTCATCATCACAATCCATCTTTTCTTTCTTTTCATAACATTTCAATTTAAATTCGCTATATATTCTGTCTTTGTGTTTTCTATACAGCAAAATTACTTTCTTTATGAAAGAAAAGACAAGATTTTAATTCCATTTTGCAGAATTAAAATACAAGAATTACAATATCTCCTGATTTATGGACGGATTAATTTCAAACTAACAGAAATAAACAGAAAATAATAACAGAATAAAACAACAGGAATTATTTATGAAGAACAAAAGTCTGAATTCAGGAATTTCTGTATACTTTTGCACGGGAACCCTTGAAACAGCAACAAAACAGCAAACCCTATAAAAAACAACCTAAGATGAATACACTGAAAAAACTGTTCTTTACGCTCTGCGCCGGTATCCTTGCCGCAAACAGCATGGAAGCGGCCATAGTAGACACCCTGCTCATCAAAAGCAACAAGATGAACCGGTATATCGAAACGGTGGTCATCATTCCGGATCAGGCCGCCCAAATGCCCTGCCCTACGCTTTATCTGCTGCACGGGCACGGCGGAAATGCGAAAAGCTGGATCACCATCAAACCGGAACTGCCGGAAATGGCCGACCGTGACGGCATGATCGTGGTGTGCCCCGACGGGGAACAGAGCTGGTATTGGGACAGTCCGATACGCAAGGAGAGCCAGTTTGAAACCTTCGTGTCTCAGGAACTGGTGCAGTATATCGACTCTAAATATAATACGGTGAAGTCGCGCCGGGGAAGGGCCATAACCGGACTGAGCATGGGCGGACACGGCGGACTGTGGATTTCCATCCGGCATAAAGATACATTCGGCGCTGGAGGAAGCACCAGCGGTGGCGTGGATATCCGTCCCTTTCCGAACAACTGGGACATGAAAAAGCAACTCGGAGAAATGAAGGAGAACCCGAAAGTGTGGGACAGCCATACGGTCATCACCCAGCTGGACAGCCTGAAAAACGGCGATCTGGCTCTGATTGTGGACTGCGGTACGGAGGATTTCTTCTTTGAAGTGAACAGGCAGCTGCACGAGGAGTTATTGAAGCGTGGCATCGCACACGACTATATTGTGCGCCCGGGAGCGCACAATCTGAAGTACTGGAACAACTCCATCGAATATCAGTGGCTCTTCTTTCACCGATTCTTTGAGAAAGAGGAATAGACCAGCCGGGAGATGTCGGCAATGATGCGTGCGGTATTCTCGGCCGACTCGCGGGAATGTTTCACAAATACGGCAATGGTATAATAACGGCCGTCGGGCAAGAGCACAAAGCCCATGTCGTTGATGGCGGTCCAGCGTCCGGAAGCGTCCTGGTCGCTGGTACCGGTCTTATGCCCGATGCGGGCACCAGTGCCGGCCAATGGAGCCGGAAGACGGTCGGTGCCGGTCTTGCACTCCATCAGCGTGGTTTTCAGGAATTCCTGAATCGGCTGGGCGAACAACTGCTTTTTGAGAAAGATCTCCAGCAGGCGGACGGCCTCAAGCGGTGTGGACCAGTTGTCATAGCAGGTCTGTGTATCGCGGTGCATGTCGTCTTCGGTGACCTGAACGGCAAAATCGGTCAGACCCAGCGAACGGATATAGCGGTCGGTGGCCTGCGGACCGCCATACAGGCGGAACAGCAGGTCGCAGGCGTTGTTGTCGCTCTGCTGCAGCGTATATTCCAACAGGGTGCGCAAAGGAAGGGTGACATTGCCCTGAGGATAGCGGTCGCGCATCGGGCTATAGGTGTTGGGCTTGAGATCCTCGGGGGTAACCAGCACCTCATGGTCCACAGTCTCGGAAAGCGCCGTAAGGGTATCGGTCACAGCCAGCGCCTGATGGAACTTCACCACACTCATCAGCGGATAGCGGTTGTCGTTATTGACGGTCAGCGTGTCTGTACCGTTGAAGATCACGGCCACACCCACTTCGGCCTGTTTGTCGGTCAGATAGTGCAGAATGGACTGCTTCAGATCCTGCGCACACAGGCCAAGACCTCCTAAAAAATTCAGAAGAAAGAAGAAAAAATATCGTTTCATCAGGTTCATTTGATTGGATTGTTCTTAACTCACGGCAAAATTAGATGTTTTTCGCATAAATCTAACGGCAAGAATAAAAATTATATGTAATTTTGTTTTGCAGTTAGATTTATGTGTCACACCAACCTTAAAATACCATGAATACAAAAACATTCAGCGCCTTGCTGCTTTGCGTTTCGCTCCACACATACGGAGCAGAAATTGCAGCACCACAACAGGCTGCATCAGCCAACACAGAAACAGAAATGGATCATACCACCCGGCAACGGCTCTCCCAAAAGATAAATGCGCTGCCGGTGTACCGCCAACTGCATTCGGAAAAACCGGATTACGACTGGCTGATTGCTCCGCAAAAAGTCAAGGCGGGCATATACCGCACAGAGGACGGAAAAGGAATCGTGATTGCCAACGGACTGCTGGCACGGGAGTTCCGCATCTTCCCGAATCTGGCCACAACGGACCTGATCAACCACATGACGGGTGAAAGCATGCTGCGGGCCGTAAGCAGCGAGGGTACCGTCACCATCAACGGAAAGGTATGGAATCTGGGCGGGCTGGACGGACAGTCCGAACGCGGCTATCTGAAAACGGAATGGCTGGAGCAGATGACTCCGCTGCCCGCTTCTTTCCGGATAGAGGATTTTGAAACCGCTCCTCTGGAGCCTGCCATACCCTGGAAAAGAAGCAGGTGGGCGCTCAATACGAAGGATGCCACAGGGCGCGAAATCGTGTTCACCCTGAAAGGATGCGGCGAAACGGAAGGAATACGCATCCGGTTGCATTATGCCGTCTATGATGAGATTCCCGCCATCCGAAAATACATGACTCTGGACAACGAGACCGGCAAGACCGTTAACATAGACCGCTTCCAGCTGGAATATCTGGCTTTTGCAGAAGGGGAATCGCCCAGCGGCGGTGACCCGACCACCTTCAGGCTGCCGAACATTCATATTGAAAGCGACATGCACTGCAAGGGAAGCTTCACGGAACTGGAAACGGAAATTACGGAAAAGTGGCTGCCGGACCCGAAATATACTTCACAACGCAACTATCTGCTGCAAACACCGTGCATTCTGGAAGTGGCTCCGCCAATCGGACCGGACCAGAGCATTGATCCGGGAAAGACATTCACCAGCTTCATGGTGTATGAAATGCCTTTCGACAGTGACGACCGCGAGAGAAAAGGGCTGTTTCAGAAACGCCTGCAACGGACCATCGCTCCCTGGACCACGGAAAACCCGATCTTCATGCATCTCACAAGCAGCAACCCGGAGACCGTGCGCACCGCCATCGACCAGTGTGCCGAAACGGGATATGAAATGATCATTCTCAGCTTCGGTTCGGGAGCGGATGCGGAAAACATCAGCGAAGAGAACCTGAAGAAATTCCGCGAACTGGTGGAATATGGAAAGAGCAAGGGCATCGAACTGGGATGCTACTCGCTGCTGGCCAGCCGGTGGATCAGTGACGAGGTGGATGTGATCAACCCGAAAACCGGAAAGCGGGGCGGCATGACCTTCGGCAGCTCGCCCTGTCTGTGCTCCCAGTGGGGCGAAGAATATTTCCGGAAGATAAAGACCTTTATGGAAAAGACGGGAATGCGCTGTCTGGAGCACGACGGCTCTTATCCGGGCGATGTGTGTGCTTCTACGGAGCATACCTATCACAAGGGACTGAACGACTCGCAGTGGAACCAGTTCCGGAGAATCACCGAGCTGTATCGCTGGATACGCAGCGAGGACATTTATCTGAACGTGCCCGACTATTATTTCCTGAAAGGCTCGAACAAGACGAGCATCGGATATCGGGAGGTGAACTGGTCCCTGCCGAGAGAACAGCAGCTGATGCACACCCGACAGCTGAACTACGACTGTACGTGGGAAAGAATCCCTTCGTCGCTGTGGAGCTTTGTGCCGCTCGTGGAATATCACGGCGGAGGGGCGGCGGCCACGCTGGAACCGCTGCACGAGCATCTGAAGGAATACAAGACCCTGATGTTCCAGAACTACGGCTGCGGCATCCAGGCCTGCTACCGGGGCCCTCGTCTCTACGACACGGAGGAAACACGCGAGGCCGTGACGGAAATCATCCGATGGTATAAAAAATACAGAACCATCCTGAACAGTGACCTCATACACCTGAGACGCCCCGACGCCAAAGACTGGGACGGACTGATGCACGTGAATCCGCAGGGAAAGGAAAAGGGACTGGCGCTCTTCTTCAACCCGCTGGACCACGAAATAACACGCACCATAAAAATTCCGCTGTACTACACCGGAATCAAGGGAAAGGCCCTTGTCCGGGAGCAGGAAGGCAAAAAACGCCGGTACAGGACAGACGAAAACGACTGTATTACCCTGGAGGTGACCCTACCGGCAAACGGACATACCTGGTATGTCTTTGAGTAAGAACATTCAACCCATTCATTATATGAAAAAAATTCTATTTTCTTGTATCTTGACCGGCATCATGCAAACTGCATATGCGCAAAACTACTCGTTAGACAACACCATCAAGGTGAACGAATCGGACTCCAAGGAGGTGATCATCCAAAAGGCGGCCCACGTGGTTCCAACAGACAACCAGCTGCGTGCGCTGGAGAAGGAGTTTATCGCCTTTATCCACTTCGGACCGAACACATTCACCCGTATGGAATGGGGAACCGGTAAGGAGGACCCGTCGATCTTTGACCTGAAGACGCTGGATACCGATCAATGGTGCAAGGCGATTAAGGCTGCCGGCATGAAGCTGGTGATGCTCACCGTGAAGCACCACGACGGTTTCTGTCTGTGGCAGACCCGATATACGAAACATGGCATCATGTCCACCGGATTCCAGGACGGCAAGGGGGACATCCTGAGAGATCTCTCCAAGTCGTGCAAGAAGTATGGCCTGAAGCTGGGTGTCTATCTGTCACCGGCCGACCTGTACCAGATTGAGAATCCGGAAGGACTGTATGGCAACGGAAGCAAAAAGACCCTGCGCACCATTCCACGCGAGGTGGAGGGACGCCCTTTTGCCAACAAGACGAAATTCCAGTTCGTGGTGGACGACTATAACGAGTACTTCATGAACCAGCTGTTCGAAATCCTCACCGAATACGGCGAGGTGGATGAAGTATGGTTCGACGGAGCACACCCGAAACAGAAAGGCGGACAGACCTACAACTATAAGGCCTGGCAGCAGGTGATCCGCACACTGGCACCGCATGCGGCCATCTTCGGAAAAGAGGACATCCGCTGGTGCGGTAACGAGGCGGGAAGAACACGCCGTACGGAGTGGAACGTAATCGGCTATCAAGAAAATCCGGACACCATGAACATGTTCCCGGACATGGTGGCCGAGGATCTGGGCAGCCGCGAGGCATTGCAGAAGGCCAAGTATCTGCACTATCAGCAGGCTGAAATCAACACTTCCATCCGCGAGGGCTGGTTCTACCGCGATGATACGGAGCAGAAGGTGCGCAATGCGGACGATGTGTTCGACATCTACGAGCGTGCCGTGGGCGGTAACTCTACCTTCCTGCTGAACATCCCGCCAAACCGTGAGGGACTGCTGCCGCAGAAGGATGTGGAAGTGCTGGAAGAAGTGGGACGACGCATCCGTGAAACTTACGGCACAGACCTGCTGAAGAAAGCCAAAGGTCCGAAAGAGGTGCTGGACAAGGACAGAAAGACCTATACGCTGATTGACGAGAAGGATCCGGTGATCACCATCACAACCCGCAAACCGATTACACTGAACCGTCTGACCATTCAGGAGGCTATCGAGCAGACCGGCGAGCGTGTGGAAGAGCATTATGTGGAGGCCTGGATTGACGGCGCATGGAAAAAGATTGCCGAGAGCACGAATATCGGTTACAAGCGCATCCTGCGCTTCCCGCAGATCACAACAGACCGCATCCGCATCCACTTCCCGAAGATGAGAATGCAGGCGGGCATCTGCAAGGTATCGGCGCACTATTATCCGGCAGTGCCGCCACAGCTTACCGCCAAACGCAGTCTGGACGGTCAGGTAACCATCCAGGTGAAGGAAAGTGACTTCGGATGGAAGCGCCACGGCGAGAACAGTGCGGGCAACCTGAATGCGGGATACAGCATTCACTACACCACAGACGGAACGGCTCCGACCAAAAATTCGGAAAGCTATCAGGGTGCGTTCACAGCCGACAATCAGGAGGTGCAGGCCGTATCGGTGCTGAACGGAAAGACCGGACCGGTGCTTCAGGAGCGTTTCGGATATATCAAGAAGGACTGGAAGGCGGAAGCCAGCAGCGAGGCCGAACAGCATAGCGCGGCACTGGCCGCGGACGAGAACCCGAACACCTTCTGGCTGAGTGGCAACGGAGATCAGGACCGCACGCTGACCATTGACTTGGGCACAGTGAAGACCATCCGCGGATTTGCCTACACACCGCAGAACCGCAACGCCGAGGGTATGATCGAACGGGGTACCGTCTTGGTGAGCCAGGACAAACAGAACTGGAAGAAGGTGGAGGACTTTATGTTCGGTAACCTGATCAACGACCCGACCAAGCGCTCTTGTACTTTCAAGAATACCACAGAGGCACGCTACTTCAAGATTCAGATGACCGAAGGAGCAAACCGGAGCGAGAAGGCAGCAGTGGCCGAAGTGGATATTTTCTAAAAAAATATCATAGTTATAAAGGGTATGTTATTCAAGAATATTCTAATCGCATCTTGTTTTACCCTGTTCGGAGGAATGCCGTCCGGAGTTTCTGCACAGGAAGCTCTGGACAGCATTCCTTTTGAATTAGGGGGCGACAGCAGAGTCTACATCCGCTGCCGGGTGAATGAGAGTGACACGCTGCGCTTTCTGTTCGACAGCGGGGCCACGGACATGGTGGTCAACACGCAATCGGAGAAGGCAGTGCGCCACCTGAACTTCAACGAGAAGGGATTCAACTACGGGGCCAGCGGCGGCAATGCCGTACCCGTGAGCACGGGCAACTCTTTCTGTGCCGGAGGAACCCGGACGGACGACCTGAAATTTATCGGTGTGCCCTACCCGCCCGAATTCTGGGACGGCGTTGTAGGCCTGTCGTTCATGAAGAACTTTACGGTGCGGCTCGACTATGACCGGAGGATGATTTACCTTTATCGTCCCGGCACCTATAAGCCGGACCGGCGAGCCGTGTGTCTGCAAATAGATTATGAAATGGGAGTACCGGTCGTGCCGGTAAAGGTATGTGTCAACGGTACGTACTACGACTTGAGACTGGAGGTGGATCTGGGTTCCGACCGTGTGCTGGATCTGAACACGCCTTTCGTAAGGAAGCAGAAACTGCTGGGCAGCCAACAGCCTTTTGCCATCTCGCGCATCAGCAGCTCGGACGCCAATACGGGGGAATTGCAGAATGTGTATTTTGACGAGATTGTGATGGGGAATCTGCGTCTGCCCCGGATTCCGGGCGCTTTCTCCACAGTGACCGAAGGCGTGCAGGCCAGCGACAAGATGGACGGTGTGATGGGTAACAACCTGCTGCAGCGCTTCCACCTGACTTTTGACTTTGCAAACGGTTGCCTTTATCTGGAACCGAACAACCTTCTTTACAAACCGTTCTATTCCTTTTTAATATTTTAAGGAACCGGATAACCGTTTCGGAACGGCTTTGGAAACGGTTTTTCATCTACAGAGCTCCTCTGGCTGCAAGGGCGAGAGGAGCTCTGCCTTTTTTTCGGGCTTTCAGGAGCATTTTTTCCGCCAAACGACTGAAACATTTGTTGCAATCGCACGCACATTTGTTTCATGAAACATTTATAATCGGGTATGAAACAATCGTGATATTCTGATTCTCAGAACTTTCATACATTTACGGCATCAAACAAACTAATAAATTTTTTCTAACTGATATTTAAAATTAGGATGCTATGAAGGCGGAGAAAAAAATGAGACAAAAGTCAGCTCAGTGTCATGCGGCTGTACTATTGCTGGGAATGGCTTGTTCCATTTCGTATGCTCAGGCGCAGGATAAAAAGGAAAGTAATGAAGAGGGCAACAGAAATGTCATGCTGAACGCTGCCAGTGCCAACGGACCGAGAGAGATTCAGATCGGTCTGCCCTCGGCCGACGTCAATGTGCTGGAAAACGGGATTCCGGTTACTTATGCCACCAACCCGCACACCGTGAACTCTCTGTGGCGAGGCGATGTCAGCCTGAGCCACATGGGACTGCTCAAGATTTCCGAGACGGCCGTAACGACCGGAAACATCGGTTATGCGGTAAACTCTTTCACCCAACTGGGACAAAAAGGATTCCACGGTGCCTTGAACTACAAGAGCAACCACTTCGGAATGCAGGAAGTGGCCCTGAACCTGAACGGCAGTCTGGGCAAGGGATGGTTCTACAGCGCCAACATGTATCAAGACTTTGACCCGGGAACCTTCGACATCAAGTCTACCCCATTCCAGGACCGTACGCAGATCTATAAGTTTGCCCTGACCAAAAGATACAACGACAACCGGGGTGAATTTACGGCCTTATATAATTTCAGCAACAGCCATCCGGTATATAACTATGCCACCCAGTCGGCTCCTTTCATCTATGTGGGCGACGGTAGCGTGAAACAATTCGGCGACTTCAAGCTGGGTACCACCTCTTACCTTCCGGTGGACAATGACATGGTGTATCGCGACATGCGTACCGGTGAGGTCAAGAAGACCAACCTTTATGATGCTTCCGAAAACAAGGGAAACATGATCACCCTGATGAACGACTATAAATGGGACAACGGACTGAACTGGAAAGCCATTATGAAATATGACAAGTCCACCGGTTCGCTGGTTTACCAGACTCCGATGTCGCTCGACAAGAACGAGGCGGGCATCAACTATCTGTATGAAAGTGCTGACGGAAGCATGCAACCATACACCGGTGAATATGTACAGAGCCGTATGACCTGTCTGAACCGCGGCTTCATCAACTCGTTCATGTTTACTTCGGAACTGAGCAGAAACACCGACCACGGTCTGTGGCGACTGGGCCTCAACGAGTGGTACTACGACATTGACTACACTTCTTCGACCACCATGTACGACCAGTCGGTACCTTCTGACGGCAGCTATCCGGTGCGCTTGTATAATGCCGACTATGCCACTTCGCAGAACCGCAAATACAGCAACGGTTATTTCTACGACTTCAACAAGAACGCCTCTGAATATTACAACGGATTCGACAACAAACTGGCACTCTACTTCACACACGATTGGGATGTGACCGACAAGTTCAACGTGTACTATGGTGCCCGCTTGGAGTATCAGGCCCTGAGAGGAGAAAATGCGGCCGTGAAGGATGCCAACGGAAACTATATCGGACGATTTGCGGACTATTATCTGGGAGCGGAAAAGGACGGCGTCAAGATAGAACCGACTCCGATGGAACACGACTGGCTGAATTATGCGCTCACAGCAGCCCTGACCTATAAGATCAACAATCAGTTCGGTCTGACCGGTGACTTCACCTATATCACCCAGCATCCGAAGATCGAGAGCTTTGCTCCGGCCACTTATCCGAATACGGGAACCATCTCCGTGCCTCTGGGACGTGCCGGTATCTATTACAACAACAAATGGCTCAGCCTGACTTCTTTAGTGTCTTACATCTCCAAGACCAACAACAACGCCACGCTGAACCTGCAGCACAAAACGGCTGACGGACAGAACCAGATTATGGCCGCACCGCTTACCTTCGACATCCAGACCATCGGATGGACCACCGACGTGGTAGCGCATCCGTGCAAGGGATTTGACCTGCACTTCCTGTTCACTTACCAGAAGCCGACCTACAAGAAGTATGAGACTTCCATCACCTTCTCCGACGGTTATGTGGGCAAAATCGACGCTACCGGAAACATTGTAGCCGAGATTCCTCAGGTCATTGTGGAAATCGACCCGAGCTATATGATTACGGATTATCTGAAGATCTGGACCAGCTTCCGTTACTTCAGCAAGACGTATGCCAACATCAACGATGCTTATTACTTCAACGGCAGATGGGAAACCTTCGGCGGCATCAACTGGCAGGTGAACAAGAAACTGTCGCTGGGCTGCACCGTGGTGAACTTCCTGAACCAGACTGGTGCGAAGGGCAGCATCGCCGGTGCGGAACTCGTAGACAAGGATGAAGCAGCCGCCTATGCGGGATATGTGATGGCCGGAAGCTATATCCGTCCGTTCACCGTAGAGTTCAACGCCAACATCAAATTCTAAACGGTCTTCAAACATTATATCATTAACAAAAGGAGCTGTGACCCGGACAACCGGATACAGCTCCTTTTTCCATGCCGGGCTGCCGGTGTTCTCCGTGCAGCACCACAGTGCAAAAAAATGATTGGGATCATTTGATAAAATCATTGAGAAGATTTTGCAAAAACATCAGGAACATTTTTCTACCCTTAAAATATCTCTCCCAAAAAATAAAACAGATTGCTTGAAAATCTGCTTTCATAAGGACAAATTTTATTCAAAGCTGAATATTCTAAAGAAAAATAGACTATGTCAGAATTCATTTTTTGAAAAGATGAACTCATAACTTGGAATTTATGTCCTTAAAAGACTAAAGAAAGGGCCGCATCATCACTCCATATAGAGTTTGATGCAGCCCTTTAAAAGAGTATAGTTACAATCTCCAACTTTAGAGAATTGTCGTTTCTGTTAAAGATTTATTTCATATTGTCGTTAGTCAGAGTCTTTCCCTTATACTCTCCGGTGAGGGTCTTGAGGAAAGAAACCAACTGGGCAGTTTCCTGATCGGTCAGTTCTACACCAACTTCGTACTTAGCCATATCGCGTACCGCCTCTTCCAAAGTCTTCTTGGTACCGTCGTGGAAATAAGGAGCGGTCAGAGCGATGTTACGCAATCCGGGAACCTTGAAGCGGTGGATATCACGCTCGGTCTTGGTTTCCTTGTTGCGACCGTGGTCTTCGAGAGTGATCTCGGTATTGCGGTCAGCGAAATAGTCGCCCTGCAAGCCCATAAGCTCGTAAGACTGGCCACCGAGGTTCTCACCCACGTGACAGGTAGCACAGTTGTACTGCTTGAACAGCTCATAACCGGTAATCTCTTCCTGAGTCAAGGCAGCCTTGTCGCCCTTGAGGTATTTGTCGAAACGGCTGTTCGGAGTGATCAGCGTGCGCTCAAACTCCTGGATGGCATTGGTGATGTTTGCCTGAGTCCAGCCGTCAGGATAAACCTCCTTGAAAGCCTTGGTAAAGGCAGCGTCTTCAGCCAGACGGGCGCAGATATCGTCGAAGGACTTGTGCCCCATCTCTACCGGGTTCAACGGAGGACCGCCAGCCTGATCGGCCAGAGTCTTGGCACGTCCGTCCCAGAACTGAACAAAGTTATAATGAGCATTGAATACGGTCGGTGCATTGACACCACCCTTCAGTCCCTGAATACCCTCAGAGAACTGCTTGTTGTCCACACCACCGGTGTTCAAACCGTGGCAAGTGGCACAAGACACGGTGTTGTCCACCGACAAACGGGTATCGTGATAAAGCATCTCTCCCAGAATCACCTTGCGCACATCCACCGGAATAGAATCGGCAATCGGACGCACCGGTTCATTGGCAAACTCGGCAGCCGCCAACGGGTTCGGGTAATTGGCAGCACGCTGGTCACGAATCCAGTTCAGGGCAATGGTCTTCTCGGAATCCAGAATGGAAGATCCCCAGTGAACCAGATAATACTTGGCCATAGGCATGGTACCGTCCTGAATGACTTTCTCTACCTTTGCCAAATCGACCTCGCTGACTGGTGTTCCGGCCTTAATAGCCTCCATCATCGGGGCGATGTCGAAGGCACGGTAACCCAGACGGGCATCTTCCTTCACCAAATCGCCGGCCAGCGGGAAAGAAGCGTAGAACGGCAACTTGGGCTCGGCTACGTGACAAGCCATACAGCCGGCATCTGCCAGCAACTGATACATCTGCTCGTTGGCCGGAAGATCAGACGATGGAGGCTGATTGACCAGACGATAGGTGGCCGCTCCTGCTGCAAGGAGCACAACGGGCACTAACACATACTTTTTCTTCATTTTTCTCTCTCTTTTATTAGTTTAGGTAATTGTTTATGTCTGACTGTACACATGAATACTGCCCTCGGCCGACGGCAGATAGTTCACGCCGTACCAGCAAATCTGAAGGGTCAGGAAACTCAGTATCAAAATCAAATAAAGCTTGCGCGGAGACACGCCCGACATGAGGCGCAGATGCACATAGAGCAGATAACCGAACCAGGTGATCGCCGCCCAGGTTTCCTTGGGGTCCCAGCTCCAATAGTTGCCCCAGGCATCCTTGGCCCACACGGCGCCCGAAAGCATTCCCAGCGTGAGGAAGGCCAGACCAACATAGACCAGCTGATCGAGCGTATCGAGATATTCGGGTTTGTGCCGGTAAAGTCCGATGCAGGAAAGAATAAAGGAACAGCCCAGCACGGAATAGGAAAACATATATACCGTGACATGGGGGATGAACCACGGGCTCTGCAAGGCCGGCATCAGCGACTGGTCGTGTATCTCGGGCTTCAGAATATTAATCATGCAGAACACAAGCGCCAGAAGCGTAGTGAAGGGCAATACCCAACGATAACGCCAGCGCCAGTAGGTGATCAGTCCGGAGATACTCAGAAAGAAAGAGTACCACAAACGGGTCTCTCCCATCGTGCGCAACGGCGGACGGGAAAGCGTGGTCCACAAACCGACAATGAAAACGGCAAAAATCAGGGTTCCGGCCAAAGTGGCCCACAAGGCCGCACGGCTACGGGTGGCCTGACGCGCCGAAAGCACGGCTCCCGCAATCCAGCACAGAGCCGCAGGAGCTACAAAATATTCAAAATTATCCCAACTGATCATCTTTTCCTCTCTTTATCGGTCCTTTAATAAACAAAGCTACAGCCGAAAGCAACATCATGATGATTCCGGTGAGCTGCACATATTTCCAGGGTTGCTTCACCACCTGAAGTACGCAGTAACGAATCTCGTCTCCGGCATGCATGTCATATCCCGTGAGATAAAGGTCCTCACCAAAACGGATGCTGTGCGGTTCGTTGACTTTCAGAATGACTTCCTGTCCGTCCACGGCCACATCGGCCTGATAGGTGCGCGGCATTCCGTTGTCGTAGTAATCCACCTCAAAGCGGCGCAGCTCCAATTCGTAATCCAGATAATGCACGCGTCCGTCGGCGGCATAGGCCATGCGTCCGGACTGCTCCTTATATACCGGTACCCGGTACATCTGCGTATCGGCACTGCCCCAGAAACCGCCCAGCAAAGCCAGCCACAATCCTAAATGACTGGTCAGAAAGCGCCAGCGGATGCCTTTCCGGTTTCGGATACCGCGGAAGGTGATCATGGCCAGATGCGACTGGAGCAATAATAATATAAAAAGGAAAGGCCAGGAGGTGGTCATCTCATGGATTCCCAGACGCTCCCAAAAGGTTCCTCCCTCTCCCACCGGCATCATGGCCGAATGCTGAGGCACCAGACCAATGATCAGGCAAAGCAGAATGAACATCACAAAAGTGATGACCGTGGTGCGCAAGGAAAGCAGGAAACGGCAAAAGCGCGTCTGGCGATAGTCCTTGTAGAGCACCCACAGGGCCAGCAGCCACAGCACAACCAAAATAATGTTCAACGGGAAAGAAAAGAAGGTTACCGGAAAGCCTCCGGCAACATATTGCACCGCAAAGAGCAGGAAAACACCTGCCACAATACTGATTATATCCAAATGCTTCATGATGATGTGATCATTGTTTGCACGCGCAAAGATAATACATTTCTTTTCATCAAAAAAGCATCTGATATAATTTTTGTAATTAATACAAATATTATGACATTACGATTTGAAGACAATCTGTCGGGCATCACCTCCTATACCAAAAGCTCTGTCTTTGCTTCCAAAGATTTGCAAATAACAAAGAAAAGTCTTATTTTCAGGTCCTGTTATTCTGCTTAAACCGGATCGGCGGTACCGATAAAATGAATGCCATGACAAGAATTACACGAAAGGAACAATATGAGTGGGCTGTAAAGAAGGTGGAAGGATTACTGAATCGGGTCACAGACACGACTCCTCCTGAAGATCCTGATAGAATAGAGCTGGAGCTGCTTTCCAACCTGGTTGCCGACTATTCCGAAGAACACTTTGCACAACATACTGTAGAAGTAATTATTGAAAACGCAAGAACCAATCTCTGTGCATATATCAAAGATGCTCCTGTTTGCACGGTAGGCGATAACCTGAAAGAGATTATCGAAAACATAAAAGAAGCCATTAGTCTGTATCTGGAAGAGAATCCCAATCCTTGCGATGCCCTCAACGGGGACTTCACTCTGGAATTCAAAATTGATGCGGAAACGTTTCTCAACCATTAGGCATGGCTGTTGCATCAGATATTGGCTTACTATTAGCACTATTTTATGTGAATTACGTCTGTGAGAAAGGTGCAGACATTGCACATATTTAATGAAAAAGATTTTCATCGAAAAGGATTATGGAGCATCTGGAATACAAAGGTTACAAGGGTTCTATAGAATATAGCAAAGAGGACAACTGCTTTTGCGGTAAAGTTCAAGGGATGGGCAACGAAGCTTTGATTCTTTATGAAGGCAGCACCATCAATGAACTTCAAAAGGATTTCAAAGAAGGAATTGACAGCTATCTTGAAGGTTGCAAAGCGGATGGAACGGAACCGGTTAAACCTTTCGCAAGACCTTGCATCTCAGGCAATCGTTCGCAGAGTCAAACACACGAGAAATAGACATATCAACCTGTTTCTATCGGAGTTTGGCATGATATCAGATTTTTTTGGGGCAGAAATCTAAAAACGTCCGACTATTGTGTTCAATCATCTTTGCGTAGCTACCCCTACCCTCTTCTATAAGTTGGTGGAGAAATTCATCAGAAATACTTTTAAAGGTTGCGGAATCTCTTTTGTCCGCATATTGAATCATATCTTTGAGCTGCTTGCAGGAATATAATTCTGGATTGACAATCTCGTCCAGTCTGTTCTGGTAAGTATTAAGCAGATTACGCAGTTTCGTGTTTATGATTGCAGCATCCGGCCTCTTGATGACCTGACCGTTCTTGAACTGCTTTTCTTCTACAATAAATTTTGTAATGATATAGCAAGTTTCGTGTTTATGACGAACGGCAATACGAATTTTGTGTTTACCATCCTTTAAAACTTTTGCCTTAAAAATTGTGGGTGATAGCGTTGCCATAATGGATTAAAATTAAAGGATACTCCGAAGGATACTCCAAAACGCTCAAAAGTGAGCGAAAATCCCTTTTTTTTAATCCCATTCGAGAAAAAATAGATTTTGTATATTTTTTGTAACGGCCTGATAATTAGAGCTATAAAGCCACAAAACCTATGGAGCCGACAGCGGGACTCGAACCCGCGACCCTTTCATTACGAATGAAATGCTCTACCAACTGAGCCATGTCGGCTTTTGATAGAACAAAGGTACACCAAAAAAATTAAATAGCAAAGAGAAAGCTTAAAAAATATTTTTGATTTCTTTGTTCGGAACATATTCATAGCGTCCCACATGCTACCACAACCCAGTCATTGTCTTCAGCTTCAGAAAACATTAATCCTGCAAATTCAAAACAGTTCAAACAACCTGAGCAACGTGCTTTCTGGATAATATATTGGAGAGTCTATCGGAAAATCATTTTACAAGTAAATAAACGGAATAAAATCTTTATTCCTCTTGAATATTTATCGTCACGCAAAATTTGATTATAACTCAATTAATCCGTATTTTTGGAAATAAAACCGCATGGTTATCCCCAAATAGCTTAATCGTGAAACCAATATAATACCTTATAATAAGACAATGAAAAGACTTCCCGATACGGATTCAAATGCAGAAAATCCCAAAGATGCAGATTTTGAAGAAAAAAAGAAAAACAACGAAATCACTTACCGCAGACTCCTGCGGTTTGTTCTGTTGTTTTCGTGTTTATGGGCATCAGTTATGCTTCCTCTGGTGTTAGGGATCTCATGGAAATGGTCCTTGTTATTCCTCTTCATGGCAGCACTCTCTGCTCTCATCCCGACTCAGAAACGTAAGAAACATGCGGAAGAAACAGAGGTGGAAAAATCCCCCGAACTGGATCTTCTGATGGATAAAAAACAATATGTTCCCGATTACAGCCTTTCGGAACAATATAAGGAAATTCTAAACAAGGCGAATATTGACCCGCTTTTTGAAGAGGCTGCAAATTTGATAGTAAATACGCAATTGGGAAGTACCTCATTGCTCCAAAAAAAACTCTGTATAGGCTACAATAGAGCCCAAAGACTGATTTACTATCTGGAAAGGGCGGAAATTGTAGGTCCGAACCGAGGCACAGTCCCTAGAGAAGTTCTTTGTAAGGACGAAACGGAAATGATTGAAAAACTACAACTCATCACCGAAGAAACCTTTCAGAATCCTGAAGACCTGAATTATATTGAGTGCCAGGGTATCTACCAGAAAAGCTTACGCCTGACAAAGTTGGGAGATGAACTGAAAAAAGAAGGATTGACAGATGAAGCTGTCAGTGTTTATGAAAAAGCAATACTTCTCGAACAACCGCTAAGAATGCCCTTCGACCGACTTATTGTGCTGTACACAGAGCGAAAAGACCAAGAAAATTTGATTCGGATAATCAAAACAGCTCTGGAACTTTTTATAAAGGTCAGAGCCAAACAAGCTAAACGGACAATGGAAGAAGCCTCATCGGTCTATCAACATATCGTGCAATCACTTGAGGCCAACCAGCCCGTTTCTCTGGAAGGAGAAATGTCTCCCTATAAATTGGAGTATATCATAAGATACATAACTCTACTGGGTAACTCGCTATATGCCAAAGAAATGGATGGCTCCCATACAGAAAATGAATGATCTTTATGCAAACCATCTCGTATGAAAACGAAAATAAACAAAACATATTACGATGCTTTTGCATTCTTTTGATAACAAACTCTTAAAAGCAACAGACATGAAAAAAATTACACTACCAGAATACAGGAAATTCCTGATTACAGCTTTGGGCAGCTATATCTTTCTGTTGGCCACTTCTGTATGTGCCCAACAGAAAATTGAAATTCCCTTGTGGCCCGACGGTGCCCCAAACACAAATGAAATTACAGAAGCGGAGAAAGTCATCCAAAACGGAATTGTCGGAAACGTTACCCAGCCTTCACTCACGATATATCTTCCTGAAAAAAGCAACGGCAAGGCTGTTATTGCCTGCCCGGGCGGGGGATATGCTTATGTAGCGTTGAAGCACGAAGGGCACGATATGGCCTCCTGGTTTAATGAACAGGGAATTACTTTTGCTGTACTGAAATACCGAATGCCGAATGGACACAGCGACGTTCCTTTAAGTGATGCCCAGAAGGCAATCCGCATCATGCGCCAGCACGCCGACGAGTGGAATCTGAAAAAAATAGGCATCATGGGAGCTTCTGCCGGAGGGCATCTGGCCTCAACAGCTGCAACACATTATACCAAAGATTGCCGACCGGACTTTCAGCTACTCCTGTATCCTGTAATCAGCATGCGCCAGGAAATCACGCATCAGGGATCACGCCAAAATTTATTGGGAAAGAATCCTTCGGACGAACAGATCGAGTTCTTCAGCAATGAACTTCAGGTAAACGCACAAACTCCACCGGCACTGCTGATTCACTGTAGCGACGACCGGGCTGTCGTACCGGAAAACAGCATCCGTTATTACCAGGCTCTTCTGGCTCACAAAGTACCGGCCACCCTACTCTGCTATCCAAAAGGAGGACACGGATGGGGATTCTCAAATAAATTCGCGTTCAAGAAAATATGGCTGGAGGAAGTCCGGAAATGGTTGGAGATGTTATAGTTCACTCTCCGCTAGAAAAAGATTCTCTTGCATGAAAACATAAACAAAAAACGGTGAACCGGAAGATTGAAAACCAATCTTTAAGGTTCACCGTTTTATATGATTTAAAAAGAATTTTTATAAGGTTTCTTTCAGTGCCTGCGCCAATTGGTCCGGACATGATGTCGGACGGGCACCGCAACGGATACCCTCCAGACGCTGGATTACTTCCGCAACAGGCATTCCTTTAACCAAAGAACAAATACCTTTCAGATTGCCGTTACAGCCTCCCTGAAAACGTACCTCTTCAATGATGCCCTGCTCCGTCTGAATCTCAATGAGCGAACTGCAAGTTCCTTTTGTCTTAAACTCCACTTTCATCTTGTGAAATCTTTATTCTTCTTCAGGCTTCATGTTCGTGTAAACAGTCTGCACATCATCAAACTCTTCCAGACGCTCTACCATCTTGTTGATCGTTTCACGTACCTCAGGAGTAACTTCCTTCAAGTCGTTTGGAATGTAAGTGAACTCACCACCGACATCCTCAAAACCCTGCTCCTCCAAATGCTTCTGGATAGCACCGTAGCTCTTCGGATCACCGTAGATGGTTACTGTTCCTTCTTCCTCATCCTCCTCATAATCTTCTTCTACTCCGTAGTCGATCAAATCAAGAATCAACTCGTCCATATCCAGATCTGAAGGCTTCTTGAAAGTAAATACGCACTTGTGATCGAACAGGTAAGCCAAAGAACCCATGTTACCCAAAGTTCCAGAGAACTTGTTGAAGATAGAACGTACATCGGCAACGGTACGGGTAGGATTGTCAGTCAAAGTATCAACAAATACAGCGATACCGTGAGGACCGTATCCTTCGTAAGTCATTCCCTTGTATTCGCTCTGGTCCTTACCCATAGCATTCTTGATGGCACGCTCGATGTTGTCTTTCGGCATGTTCTCACGCTTACAGGTTGCGATGATAGAACGCAGGGTCGGGTTATTTTCCGGTTCAGGACCACCGGCTTTCACCGCAATAGCGATTTGTTTACCCAGTCTTGTAAACGTCTTGGCCATGTGACCCCATCTTTTCAATTTGGCAGCTTTTCTATATTCAAATGCTCTTCCCATTGTGTAATATTTAAATGTTTTGAATTTATAGTCTTTCTTTTTGAAATGCAGCTGCACCCTTTCGGATGCAGCTTTATGATATTAACGCAGTTTGGCGTTGAGTTTGTTCTGCAAATTCGTGATCAGTTTGTTCATGATGGCATCGATCTGCTTGTCATTCAGAGTCTTGGTTTCATCCTGCAACAGGAAGTTCACCGCATAGCTCTTCTTGCCGGCTTCCAGATTCTTGCCTTCGTAAACGTCGAACAGACGAACGGCCTTCAGCAATTTCTTCTCTGTTGCGTATGCCACCTTCTCGATTTCTTCGAAAGTGATGTTCTTGTCAATCAGCAGAGCCAAATCACGGCTTACAGCCGGATACTTGCTGATTTCCTTGAAGCTTACCTTGTTGTTCTTGATGGCCTTCATCAGCAGAGTCCAGTTCAGATCGGCAAAATAAACGTCATTGTCGATATCGAACATGTGGGTCATCTTCTTCGCTACGATACCCAGAGTGGCCAATACCTTTCCGCCACGGTTCTGGATTTCGATGGCCTTGGCAAACAGATCGTTCTTTGACTCGGCAATCACCATGGCACCCATATTCACACCCAGACGGGCGAAGATGTTCAGCACGTATGCCTTCAGTTCGTAGAAACTGCTGTCCTCGTCGGCATGGCACCAAGAACCGCTCACACGCTTACCGGTAACCCACAGACCCAGGTGATAATCTTCGCTGTAAGCATCCAGCACGTGCTTTCTGACTTCCAGATCACGTCCGTTGCTCACTCCCGGGATGATCACGTCTGACTTCTTGTTCTTATCGAAATAGTAACAGTTACCGAACTCGAAGAAACGCAAATCGGCATTCTTACGGTTGGCATTATGAGCCACGCACTCCAATCCACCGAACAGCAATGTCTGACGCATAGCGTTCAAATCAGAGCTCAACGGATTCAGAAGCATTACCAGATGCTCCGGATTGTAAGTCTCCGAACCGTCGTAATAAGCTGCGCGGGTCAGTGAGTTGTTCAGAATCTCGTTGAATCCACAACCTACCAGCTGCTCGCCAATCAGATTCTGCATCTTATAGCTCTTGTCCACGTCGCCCTTAATGGCCAAGCTGGACTTCACAGAAGTAGGAATCTCTACATTGTTATAGCCATAGATACGGAGAATATCCTCAACCACATCGCACGGACGCTGCACATCCACACGATAAGCAGGAACTTCCAGTTTCAGACTGCTTTCAGTTTCCTCCAGAATCTTCATTTCCAGAGAAGTAACGATGCTCTTTACGGTTTCAGCCGGAATCTCCTTACCGATCAGTCCGTTGATATAATCGTAAGTAATGTCTACAATCGGATTGGCAATCTTTGAAGACTGTACGTCCTTGATTTCCATAGCGATCTCTCCACCGGCCAGTTCCTTACACAGGATAGCAGCCTGCTTCAGGGCATACAGCTGTCCGTCGGGATCCACACCACGCTCAAAACGGAATGAAGCATCCGTATTCAAGCCATGATAACGGGCGCTCTTTCTAATCCAGGTAGGATTGAAGTAAGCACTCTCCAGCAACACATTGGTGGTGTTCTCATAAGTACCGCTACCCTTACCGCCAAACACACCGGCAATACACATAGGCTCCTCGGCATTGCAGATAGCCAGATCACGGTCGGTCAGTTCATGAGTCTCACCGTCGAGGGTTACGAAAGGAGTTCCCTTTGGCATGGTCTTCACAACAACCTTGTTACCCTTGATCATATCCACATCGAAGCAGTGCAACGGCTGTCCGTAAGCAAACATCACATAATTGGTGATGTCCACAATATTATTAATAGGACGCAGACCGATAATCTTCAGCTTGTTCTGCAACCATTCCGGACTCTCCTTAACGGTACAGTTCTTTACGGTTACCGCACAGTATCTCGGACAAGCTTCGGTATTCTCTACACAAACCTCCACATCCAGATCGTGGTTATCCACAGCAAAAGCCTCTGTGCCCGGGCGATGGATAGAAGTTTTGTAACCGTTTTGTACCAACCAGGCATACAAGTCGCGGGCTACACCATAGTGTGAACAGGCATCCGCACGGTTCGGAGTGATGTCCACTTCAATCAGATAATCACTCTTGATGTTATAGTATTCTGCAGCTGGAGTACCCGGTACGGCAGAATCCGGCAATACAATGATACCATTGTGATCTGTTCCGATACCGATTTCGTCCTCGGCACAAATCATACCGTTACTCTCAATGCCTCTCAGCTTTGACTTCTTGATGGTGAAGCACTCATCTCCGTCATACAGTTTTGTACCCAGAGTAGCCACAATCACCTTCTGTCCGGCAGCCACGTTTGCCGCGCCGCACACAATCTGCTGAGGTTCGCCCTCACCCAGATTTACAGAACATACATGCATGTGGTCTGAATTCGGATGCGGTTCGCAAGTCAAAACCTCACCGACGACCAATCCCTGCAAGCCACCTTTTATAGCCTGCACCTCTTCTACTGATCCCACTTCCAGACCTTCGGAGGTCAGGGCATCAGCCACTTCTTGTGCTGTCAAGTCAAAGTCTACGTACTCTTTCAGCCAATTATAAGAAATATTCATATTATTTTTTTGTAGTTTTTATTCTTACTGAGACATGCAAAATTACGTCTTTTTCTGAAATATTCCAAAAAGTTTTCAGGAACACTGCCTATAAAATGCTTTTTTAAAAAGGAACAGGCCCATCCGGTGGTGGGGGCATCATATCCATATCGGGCATCGGAGCCGATTCCTGATTCATTTTGGAACCGAATACCGCCGACTCTCCCGGCATCGGGATATACGCATCCTCGTCCGGGTCCTGGAAACGGGCAAACTCGCCGCGGAACTTGAGCAGCACATCGCCCACGGCACCGTTACGATGCTTGGCAATGATGATCTCCGCCATACCGCGCAGGTCGCGTCCCTTGTCGTCCTGATAGATTTTATAGTATTCCGGACGGTGGATGAAACACACCATATCGGCATCCTGCTCGATGGCTCCGGATTCACGCAAGTCACTCAACTGCGGACGTTTTCCCTCGGCACCTTCTCGGTTCTCCACACCACGGTTCAACTGACTCAGGGCGATGATCGGAATGTTCAACTCCTTGGCCAGTCCCTTGAGCGAACGCGAAATGGTACTTACCTCTTCCTGGCGGCTACCGAACGACATACCGCTGGCATTCATCAGCTGCAAGTAGTCAATCATAATGATTTTCACTCCGTGCTCGCGCACCAGACGGCGCGCTTTGGTACGCAGTTCAAACACCGAAAGCGAAGGCGTATCGTCCACATAGAAAGGAGCATCATAGAGCTGGGTAATCTTACTGTCCAGCTGTCCCCACTCATAAGGTGCCAGCTGTCCGCTCTTGATTTTCTCACCCGGAATCTCACACACATTCACAATCATACGGTTCACGAGCTGCACGTTACTCATCTCAAGCGAAAACATGGCGCAAGGTATCTTCATGTCTACAGCCATCTTCTTGGCCATGGAAAGCACAAATGCCGTTTTACCCATCGCCGGACGGGCAGCGATAATAATCAGGTCGGAATTCTGCCATCCGGAAGTCATTTTGTCCAGTTTTTCGAAACCACTGCTCAGACCGCTCAGACCGTCCGAACGCTTGGCCGCATTCTGCAACATCTCGTATGCCTCATGAATCACGGGATTAATCTGCGTGTAATCCTTCTTCATGTTCTGCTGCGAAATCTCAAACAGCTTTCCTTCGGCTTCCTGCATCAGGTCGTCCACATCTACCGTGCGGTCAAAGGCCTTGGTCTGCACCACACTGGTAAACGTAATCAGCTCACGAGCCAGAAATTTCTGAGCAATGATACGGGCATGATATTCTATATGCGCCGATGAAGCCACCTTTCCGCTCAGCTGAGTGATATAAAACGGTCCGCCGGCCTCCTCCAGATTTCCGGTTGAATTCAGATACTCCGTCACAGTAAGGATATCTACCGGTTTCTGCTGCAGGTTCAGCGAGCGTATTGCCTCAAAAATCAGCTGATGCCTGTGGTCGTAAAAGCTCTCCGGCTTCAGGATTTCACTAATCTGCGAATACGCATCCTTTTCTATCATCAGGGCTCCGAGCACCGCTTCCTCAAACTCCAGTGCCTGAGGCTGCACATGTCCGTATGCATCTTCTGCGGGCACCTCTACCAGCTTGGTTTTCGGCGCGGTCCGCTTCGTCGTTCTTCTATTCTCTGCCATTTTCAATTTTCATTTGTATGCAAAGATAATATATATCGGATTTTTTTTATAATTTTGAAACAAGAAATAATAATTTGTATATGATGATTACATATCCCAACGCAAAAATCAATTTGGGCCTGAACGTGGTCAGCAAACGGCCCGACGGCTATCATAATCTGGAAACCGTCTTCTATCCCATTCCCCTGTGTGATACTCTTTCTCTGGAAGCGCTCGCGCCGGAACAGCAGAACACTACGGACTACCTATTTAATATAGAAGGAACTCCCGTAGACTGTGCCCCGGAAAAAAATCTGGTCATCAAGGCTTTCCGCCTGCTTCAGTCCGAATATCCGCTTGCACCGGTCCAGATCCGCATGCGCAAAGACATTCCTTTCGGTGCCGGACTGGGAGGAGGTTCGTCCGACGCCGCCTTTATGCTGAAAATGCTGAATGACCATTTTTCTCTGGGACTTTCGGTCGGAAAACTGGAGGAACTGGCTGCCCACTTGGGAGCCGACTGCGCCTTCTTCATTCAGAACCGCCCCACTCTGGCCGAAGGCATCGGCAACATCTTCACGCCGATCTCTCTGTCGCTGAAAGGCTATACTCTGGTCTTGATAAAGCCGGAAATCCATATTTCCACTCAGGAAGCCTATGCCAAGGTGCGTCCCCACATGCCGGAGCATCGGGTTCAGGATGCCATCTGCCGCCCGATTGAAGAATGGAAAGACATTATCGTTAACGATTTTGAGGAAAGCGTCTTCCCCAATCATCCCGAACTGAACCGCATCAAGCAGGAACTTTACCGTCAGGGAGCCGTATATGCTTCCATGAGCGGTTCCGGATCTTCCATCTATGGGATTTTCCCTACCGAGCCGAAAAATATGGCAGAATTGTTTCAACCGCACTTCTATTGGCAGACCAAGCTAGAAATCTAATATTCAACAATTTAACAGGCAGAAGGGGTTTATAGGAATACGAAATAGGGAAATCCCCACCCCAATTTAGGGAAAATCCCTCTTCCATTAAATTCTTTTTTCTGATCTTTGCAATGTCAAAAGAAAACAGAAACACAGAAACACGAACAACAGAGACTAAATCTTAACGAATCAGATATAAGAAACAAAGAAACTAAACCGTAACTATTGAAAGAAAAAGAAGAAGAAAAAGTAAGAAACTAAACCGTAACTAAAGAACAGAGGAACTAAACCGTAACTATTGAACAGAACTAAACTTAACTTTGGAGAAATCTAAATTATACTAAACCACTATTTTACATACTAACAAAAACAAGACACTCTCTCTTTCAATCTATGTGAATAGCTTGCCAGAAGAGTGTCTTACCTTTTATCTTTCAGGAAAAGGAAGAACTAAAGTTCCTCCAACTCTCCGGTAGTAGAATCCATAATGAATCCCTTTACTTTCACATCTGCCGGAATCAGCGGATGATGACTGATCAGGTCAACGGTCTCGAGCACCGCAGATTTGGTATCATCGAAACCATGCAGCCACTGCTCCAGGTCAATACCGCAATAACGCATCATGCCGATTTTCTCGTCGGTGATTCCGCGCTCCTTCATGTGCTGTATCATGCGCTTGCTGTCCATACCCTGCACCCCGCAGTTGGTATGACCGATTACCATGATCCATTCCACTCCCAGCTCATAAATAGCCACCAGAAGGCTGCGCATGGTGCTGTCAAACGGATTGGTAATGGTTCCGCCGGCATTCTTAATGATCTTAATATCGCCGTTCTTAAAGCCAAGGGCTGCGGGGAGAAGCTCCACCAGACGAGTGTCCATACAACTCACAATGGCAATCTTACGGTCGGGATATTTACTGGTTATGAATTGCTCATATCTACGTTCTTCTACAAACTGCTTGTTGAATTTCAAAATTTTGTTATCCATAACTCTATTCTATTTTTGCGAGTGCAAAGTTACAAATTATTCTCGGAAAAACGGACAAAAAGAATAGTTAAAGAAGAAAAACAGACGGAAACAAAAATCCCTCCGAGCAATGCTCGAAGGGAACTCTGTACGCCCTCAGGGATTCGAACCCTGGACCCATTGATTAAGAGTCAATTGCT
>OGMP01000554.1_pt1 | contig 37527 bp, 28 predicted proteins | sample 1573261 | NCBI WGS metagenome assembly OGMP01 (sample SAMEA2581878, study PRJEB24529) | metagenome | biome: Human gut stool | place: China | collected 2011 | reverse complement strand
CCTGCCATTATTGCGTGTTTACGGCTTGCTGCGGCAAGCTCTCCCCTCGTCCGGCCCTGCGGGGCCACCTTCTCCCCCAAGGGGAGAAGGCAAAGTGAAATTCACCGCCCCCAATACTCCTCCACGATCTCCCGTTCCACAAACGGTTCCTTGATTCCGCCGCGCTCTATCGTTGTCTCGTGGCCCTTGCCTAAGATCGCGATAATATCCCCGGGCTGGGCGTGGTCGAGGGCGTAATAGATCGCCTGTCTGCGGTCCGGTATCTCGGCAAACGGCGTGGCCGGGTTGCCAAGGCGCAGCCCGGCGCGGATGTCCGCTAAAATGTGCTCCACGGGCTCGCCGCGGCTGTTATCCTCGGTGATGATGCAGAAATCCGCCAGCCGTGCGCAGACCGACCCCATGCCGAACCGGCGCAGGCGGCTGCGCGCGCCGCCGCAGCCGAACACCGCGACAAGCCGCGTCGGGCGGTAGGCCCGCAGCGTGCGCAGCAGGCACTCGGCGGCGGCCTCGTTGTGGGCGTAGTCGATGACCACCGTGAACGGTGCGTCCAGCGGCACCGGCTCGACCCGCCCGCACACGACGGCCCCGGCCAGCCCGGCATGGATCGCGTCCTCACCCGCGCCCAGCACCCGCGCCGCCGTCAGCGCGGCCAGCGCGTTGTACACGCTGAACGCCCCGGGCATGCCCACGGCGTACCGTGCGCCGTCCACGGTAAACGCCGCGCCCAGCCGCCCGCCCACGCGGGTCAGCGCAAAATCGGCGTCGGCGCGTACATCCGCCGGGCAGCCGATGCCGTAGGTCACGGCGCGGCAGGGGAGGCCCTGCATAATTTTCCCCACATGCGGGTCATCATTGTTGAAAACTCCCACGCGGCAGCGGCGGAACAGCGCCCGCTTCCAGAACAGATACTCCGCAAAATCCGCGTGTTCGTCGGGGCCGATGTGGTCGGGCGACAGGTTCGTGAACACCCCCACCGCAAATTCGATCTCCGCCGCGCGGTCAAATTTCAGCCCGAGGCTCGAAACCTCCATGACGCAGGTGTCGCAGCCGTCGTCGGCCATGCGGCGCAAAAGCAGCTGCAGATCGCAGCTTTCCGGCGTTGTATGGTTCAAATCATGCCGGTGCCCGGGCCAGCAGACGCCGTTGGTGCCCACGAGCCCGACCCGCCGCCCGTCGGCCTGCAAAACGGCTGCCAGCAGGTGGGCCGTCGTCGTCTTGCCCTTCGTGCCGGTCACGCCGATCATCGTCATGGCGCGGGCCGGTTCGCCGTAGAGCCGCGCGGCCAGCGCCGCCATGGCACGCCGCGGGTCGCCCGCCAGCAGCACGGCACACCCGGCGGGCAGGCCGGGCACATCATGGGTGCAGAGCACCGCCACGGCCCCGGCAGCGACGGCCTGCGCCGCAAAGTCGTGGCCGTCGGCGTGCCGCCCGGGCAGACAGACGAACAGCGCCCCCGGCCCGGCACAGCGGGAGTCACAGCAGACGGACGTGATTTCGGTCAGGGCATCGCCGCGCAGAAGCCGACAGCCGGTGTTTTGGGTAAGCCGCCGCAGGTCCATTCAGCATCACGCTCCAAAAAATTGCTCATACCAGATCAAAAAGCTGTATACGCACCAGATCTGCCGCCAGCAGTCGCCGCCGTGCAGATGCTGGTTCAACATACTATGCAGCGCGCGCGGGTCAAAGAACTCCGCCGCTGCCGGGCGGCTGAACACGGCCCGCACCCGGCTGGTGTAGGGCTCCTGCCGCAGCCAGTCCCGCACCGGCACAGGAAAGCCGAGCTTTTTGCGCGCGGCGCTGGCGGCGGGCAGCGTGCGTGCCGCGGCCCGGCGCAGGGCAATTTTCGTCGTGCGCGCGTCGGCCTTGGCGGCAGCGGGCAGTGCGGCGGCCAGCGCCCAGACCTCCCGGTCCAGAAACGGCACCCGCAGCTCCAAACTGTGCGCCATGCTCATCTTGTCGGCCTTGAGCAGGATGTCCCCGGCCAGCCACAAATTTAGATCCACCTGCTGCATCCGGGTCACGGGGTCCAATCCCTCGGTGGCGTCCCAGATAGCCTCGGTCAAAAACATCGGGTCGCCGTCCCCGGCGTAATCCGCCAGCAGGCGGCGCTTTTCGCGCTCATTGAACAGGGCTGTGGGGCCGAAATACCGCTCCTCCAGGCTCATGCCGCGCCGCACGAGAAAGTTCACCCCGCGCGCGGGCGGCAGCAGCGACGCCGCCGCCCCCAGCCCGGCCCGCAGCCAGGGCGGCAGGCGGTCATACCACCGCGCCGTGAAGGGGTCGCGGTAGATGTTGTACCCGCCGAACAGCTCGTCCGCGCCCTCGCCCGAGAGCACGACCTTGACGTCCTTCGCGGCCTCGCGGTTCAAAAAGTAGAGCGCCACGGCGGCAGCGTCGGCCAGCGGCTCGTCCATGTGGTACTGTACGGCGGGCACGGCGTCCCAGAACTCGCCGGGGCTGATGCGCCGCACGCGGTTGCGCACGCCAAGGCTGCGTGCCAGCGCCCGGGCGGGGAAGGACTCGTCGTACTTCGGCTCGGCGTAGCTGATCGTGTAGGTGCGCGCGGGGCGGGCCAGCGCGGTCAGGTAGGCCGAGTCCACGCCGCCCGACAGGAACCCCGCGACCTCGACGTCGGCGACCTTGTGCGCCGCCGCACTGCCGCGCAGGACTTCTTCGATCTCGGCAGGGGAGACAGGTGCGTCGCCGGGCAGGAAGGCAGGCTGCACCCACCGCGTCGTGCGGACGATGCCGTCGGAGAACTCGAGAAAATGCCCGGGCAGCAGCTTCTGCACGCCTGCAAAAAACGTATCCCGCCCCGGGGAATACTGGCAGGACAGGTAGAGCGGCAGCTGCGCGGTGTTGAGCCGCTTGGCAAACGACGGGTGGTCTAAAAACGCCTTGATCTCGCTGGCGAAAAGCAGCGTGCCGTCGGCGCAGCGGCAGTAGTACAGCGGCTTGATGCCGAACATATCCCGCGCACAGAACAGCACCCCGGCGCGGCGGTCCCACAGCGCAAACGCGAACATCCCGCGCAGCCGGGGCAGCAGCTCGCGGCCCCACTGCTCCCACCCGTGCAGCAGAACCTCGGTGTCGGTGCGGGTGGCAAAGGTGTGGCCCAGCGCCGTCAGCTCGGCGGTCAGCGCACGGTAGTTGTAGATTTCGCCGTTGAAAACGACGACTAAGTTTTTATCCTCACTGTACAGCGGCTGTGCGCCGCCCTCTAAGTCGATGATGGCCAGACGGCAGTGGCCGAGCGCCGCGGGCCCCTCCACAAAGGTGCCCTGCCCGTCGGGGCCGCGGTGGGCAATGCGCGCCAGCATGGGGGCCAGCGCCGCTGCGTTCGCTGCGCCGTGCCCCGCGATAAAGCCTGCGATTCCGCACATGATTTTGCGTCCTTTCCCGGCAGTGCAACCTGCCGTTACCGCTTTGTCAGCTTAACTTGCTGGTATTTTACCACGTTCTGTGGTAGAATCATGTCAGAAAAAAGAGGAAAGAGGGCGAGCGTATGACACTGGGGCAGAATATCCAGAATGCGCGCAGGGCGCAGGGGCTGAGCCAGGAGGCACTGGCTGAAAAAATCGGCGTCAGCCGCCAGGCGCTGGGCAAGTGGGAGAAGGATACCGCCCTGCCCGGGCTGGACAATCTGCAGGCGCTGGCTGCGGCGCTGGGCATCGGCGTGGACGCACTGCTGGGTGCGGAGAACGCCGACCCCGCCGTGCCCGCCGTGACGCTGGACGCACTGCGGGACCTGCTGGCCGCCCGCGATGCCGAGGAAAAGCACCGCCGCCGCTTGTGGGGCTGTGCCGGGGGCGTGGCGTTCATCGTACTGGCCGGGCTGCTGGCGGGCGTGGCGCTGCAATATGAGCGGCAGATCGAGACCCTGCGGAGCAATACCCTGATGCAGCAAAGCTATTATGACACCCAGCAGCAGGAGCTGAACGCGAAAATTGAGGAGCTGCAAAAAGATGTGCGGATGGGGGAGACGACAGTCACGGACTGGCGCTGGCTGCCCGTTGACAAGCTGCACCGGGACGCCGATAAAAGCTGGATGCCCGTGCAGGTGCAGGTCACGCCGCGCACGACCCGCGACGGTGTGACGGCCCGGCTGGCTGTGCGCTGCGGCGACGATACGCAGCTGTACGAAATGACCGCCGCCCCCGACGGCAGCTTTGCGGCGGACGGTATCGTTTTTACGGTGGGCAGCACCTATGAATTGAGCGTGCAGTGGACGGCTGACAGTGTGATCACCAACGAGACGCTGGGAACCGTGGATTTCAACGACGAGATGACCGAGCCGCAAATTATCTGGGGCGCGGTGGGCAGCAGCCTGGACTTTGGGTATTCCGTGCGGCGGGTCGGCAATAAGCAGTACCGCCTGACCCTGACCTGCTACCCTGTGGAGGTGCAGGTGGACGCCCCGCCGTGGATGCAGCCTGCGCAGGTGGAAATCGACCTGCGCCTGAACGGCGACGCCGGGGAGCCGACAGCCACCGCCGTACTGGATTGCGAGGGCGAGTCCAGCTATGGCAATTCCTCCCGCACCGAGAGCGTCTGGAACGGCACGTTCTACAGCGATGACGTGGTAAACGGCTGGGAGTACGACGGCGAGACGCTGCCGAAGTACGTTGTGCGTGTGACAGACACGAATGGAAATGTCTGGACGGAGGAAATGCCGCTGAGCAAACGGTGACCTGTAGGGGCCGGGCATGCCCGACCCGGAGGTTTGCCATTGCAACCCCTTTAATGGTTTGCTTTGTAGGGAGGGGTCTTGACCCCTCCGCGGGGCGTCGAGGACGCCGCCCCCTACAGTGGCAACCCGGAAGCTTTATTGTTGTCGCTAACGTCCGCGGCGGCCAGAGGGCTGGCCGCCAACTTGCCGCAGCAACGCTTTTTCCGGGACAGTTTTTTGCAAGGCAAACGGGCACGGGCGAGCAATGCTCGCCCCTACAAGCGTTTTTCGACAGCCTGAGCCTTCCCCCTTGGGGGAAGGTGCCCGAGGCCCCGCCCGAGGGCGGATGAGGGGCGGGCTTGCTGTCGCTGCCCGTCAGCGGGCCAATCTCCGCAGGCTCATCCCTCATCCGGCCCTGCGGGGCCGCCTTCAGTCTCCGCGCTAAGAGCCGCCTAACGGCGGTTGCGCTCCGACACGCGCCTGCGGGCGCAGCCCCACTTGGGGGAAGGCAAAGAGCACATAATTTCCCCCCTGCCGCATACACTTACGGCAGGGGGGATTTGTATGCCGCGGATGCTGCCGGTGCTGCTGGGCGGGGATGCCAATGTCTACGGCATGGCCCGCAGCTTTTATGAATGCTATGGCGTGCGCAGCCTGGCCGTCTGCCGCCGCGCCCTGCCCGCGCTGGCCCACAGCCGTCTGGTGCGGGTCGCCGTGCAGGACCCGGCGTTCGGGCAGGACCACGTCTTTACGGCCACGCTGCTGGGGCTGGCGGCGCAGTACCCCGGCGTGCCCAAAATTCTCATCTCCTGCGCCGACGACTACACGGCCCTGCTGGCCCGCCATGCCGACGCGCTGCGCGGGGCGTACCGCTTTGCCTGTCCGCCGCCCGCGGCGCTGCATCTGGCCGATAAGCGGCAGTTTGCTGCGGCCTGCCGCGCCGCGGGGCTGCGCACACCGCAGACCGTGACGCTGTGCCCGGCGGACGCCCTGCCGCCGCTGCCGTTTGGCTGGCCGGTCATCGCCAAGCCCGCGGACCAAGCGGCCTACGCCCGCTGCGATTTCCCGGGGCGGCGCAAGGTGTATCTCGTTCAGGACGCCGCCCGGCTGCGGGAGCTCCTTGCCGCCGCGGCGCGGGGCGGTTATTTTGGCAGCTGGCTCGTGCAGGAGTACATCCCCGGCCCGGACACGCGGCTCGGGGTCGTCAACGCCTACTGCGCGGCGGACGGCAGTGTGCCGTGGCTTGTGCAGGGGCAGCCCCTTTTGCAGGAGCGCACGCCCGAGGGCACCGGCAACTACGCCGCCGTGCTGGTGGAGCCGTCCCGGCAGGACGCGGCGCTGCTGGATGCCCTGCGCGGCCTTTTGCAGGCGGCGGGCTGGCACGGCTTTGCCAATTTTGATTTGAAGTATGACCGCCGCGGTGAGCCGGTTTTATTTGAGCTGAACCCCCGGCAGGGCCGCGCGTCCTATTTTTGCGACGCCGCGGACGCACCGCTGGCCGTGCCGCCGGTGCAGGACCTGCTGTACGGCGGGCCGGTCACGCCGCCGACGCTGCGCCCCGCCGTCTGGTACACCGCGCCATGGTACGCCGTGCGCCGCGCCTGCCCGAACAGGCTTGCCCTGCGCCGTGCCGGGATTTTGAGACGCCGCGGGCGGGCGACGACACACCTGCTGGCGGCGGGGGAGGGGGCATCCCGGCGGATATGGTTTGCGGCAAGGCAGGCGGGCTATTGCCGTAAGCTGTAGGGGCGAGCATTGCTCGCCCGTGCCCGTTCCCGCCGCCGCAAGCATCCCGGGTCGTCGAGGACGCCGACCCCTGCGCACCGAATTTCTCACAAGGAGGGCAAACACATGTGCGGCATCGTCGGCTTTACCACGCCCGGGCAGGACCCGGCGGCGGCCAAACAAATCGTGCAGGGCATGGCGGACCTCATCCGTCACCGCGGCCCCGACGGCGAGGGCTGCTACGCCGACGGCACCGCGGCGCTCGGGCATCGGCGGCTGTCGGTCATTGATCTGGCGGGCGGCGGCCAGCCGATGCTCAATGAGGACGGCACGCTGGTGGTCGTGTTCAACGGCGAAATTTACAACTACAAGACCCTGCGCGCCCGATTGCAGCAGCGCGGCCACACGTTTGCCACGGATTCCGACACCGAGGTCCTGCTCCATGGGTATGAGGAATGGGGCCGCGGCCTGCCCTGCCGTCTGCGCGGGATGTTCGCGTTTGCGGTGTGGGACCGCACCCGCGGCACGCTGTTCTGTGCGCGGGACCTGTTCGGCATCAAGCCGCTCTGCTATTATAAAAAGGGCGAGACGCTGCTCTTTGCCAGCGAGATCAAGGCATTTCTGGCGCACCCGGCCTTTGAAAAGCGCCTGAACGAGGCCCGTCTGCCCGACTGGCTGAGCATGGAGTACCTGCCCGACGCCGAGACGCTGTTCACCGGCGTTTATGAGCTGCCGCCCGCCCATACGCTGACCTGGCAGGCGGGCCGGGTCACGCTGGCCCGCTATGCCGCGCCGCGGTTCCGGGCAAAGCGGGGGCGCAGTCTGCGGGCTTGGGCGCGTGAGATCGGGGACGCTGTCGCTGAGAGCGCCGATGCCCACCGCATTGCCGATGTCGAGGTCGGCTGCTTTTTGTCGGGCGGGGTGGACTCGTCGCTCATCACCTGCGAGATGGCCCGCCGCCAGCCCGCCGTGCAGTGCTTCTCGGTGGGCTACGCCGAGGAAGCGTATTCCGAGCTGCCTGCCGCCCGTGCCGCGGCGCAGGCGCTGGGCGTGCCGCTGACCGAAACCACCGTGACCGCGGATGATTTTTTTGCGGCGAACCGCGCCATTCAGTGGTATCTGGACGAGCCGATGCCCAACCCGGCGGAGGTGCCGCTGTATTTCCTGTGCAAGGCGGCGCGGCAGCGGGTCAAGGTCGTGCTCTCGGGCGAGGGCGCGGATGAGCTGTTCGGCGGCTATCCACTGTACCGGCAGGCCGTCTGGGCCGAACGCTGGCAGAAAATGCCCCGGGCCGTGCGGCGGGCGCTGGCGGCCCTGCTGCCCGGCTGCGGCCTGCTGCGCCGGGGCGCACTGCCGCGCTGGCAGCGGTCCGCCCGGGCTAACTATGTCTTTGAAACAACGCAGGAGCGCGATAAATATTTGAAGCGCGACTACTGCGCCCCGACCCCCGCGCAGCGCTGCAAGCCCTATTTTGACGCGGTGCGCGGGCTGGATGAGCCGACGGCGGTGCAGTGGGTCGATTGGCAGACCTGGCTGCCGCGGGACATCCTGCGCAAGGCGGACCGCATGAGCATGGCCCACAGCCTGGAGCTGCGGGTGCCGTTCCTGGACCGGCAGGTGCTGGCCGCGGCGCAGGCCCTGCCCCGGCGGTACCGCTGCACCGGGCGGCGCGGAAAAATCGCCCTGCGCGCCGCCGCGGCCCGCCGCCTGCCGCCTCAACTGGCCGACGCGCCGAAGCGCGGCTTCCCCGTGCCGCTGGCGGACTGGCTGCGGCAGGAGAAATATTACGCGCTGGTCAAGGCCAAGCTCACCGGCCCGGCAGCCGAGCGCTTTTTTGACACGGGTGCGCTCAGCGCCCTGCTGGACGCCCACCGTGCGGGAAAAACCAACGCTATGACGAAGCTCTGGGCGTTTTACTGCTTTATTGAGTGGTATGAGGTGTATTTCACGGGAAAAATCCCGCCGGATTTGTAAAAAAGTTTTTGCAAAATGCTTGACAACCCGGCTCTCCGTTGCTATAATATCTTACGCAGTATGTCCCTCGCGGACATGAACCCGCAATAAGCGCCCGTAGCTCAGCTGGATAGAGCAACTGCCTTCTAAGCAGTGGGCCGGGGGTTCGAGTCCCTTCGGGCGCATTATGTGGTGCCTATGGCGCAGTTGGTTAGCGCGCCAGATTGTGGCTCTGGAGGCCGAGAGTTCGAATCTCTCTAGGCACCCCACCAAAGACCGTACAGGCGCGTTCCTGCACGGCCTTTTCTTTTATAATGGGTCGTCGCCAAGTGGTAAGGCACGGGACTTTGACTCCCGCATTCGTGAGTTCGAACCTCGCCGACCCAACCACAGCTCATCCTGCATGAATGTGCAGGGTGAGCTTTTGTTTTGTAGGGGCGACCATTGGTCGCCCGCGGACGCCTGCGGCAATGGCAAGCCTTCCGGGCGGATATGGAATCCGCCCCTACGCCGTAGGGGTCGATGCTCGTCATCGACCCGGAAAGGCAGCGGCTGCCGCAAGGCCGCCCCTACAGTCTGAAGCTCTTTTTCGGGTAGTAATGTAGGGATGGGTCTTGACCCATCCGCACCGCTGGCTGCTGTCGGCTAAGCTGCACGGAACGGTCAAGACCGTTCCCTACAAACCCGCCGAAGGCTCGCGATCATCCCGTTAGGTTTTTTCGACACCCCCGCCCCCCCTGCGAGGGGGGCTTTAAAGCAAAAAACACCTTTTTTTCTTTAGATATTTATGTTATGATAAAATAAAATTTAGTTGCAAAAGCGGGTGTGTACACGATGACCTACGAAGAATTTGATAAGCGCTGCGACGAACTGGAAAACGCCCCACTGCCGGAGCGCAAGACCTTCTTTGCCGATGTACTGGCCGGGGAGACCGAAAAGACCGATGTGCGGATGATGGCGTACTTCCGCTATGCGCTGCTCTTGTACCGCGAGGGCGACTTCCGCACCGCGCGGGAAATTCTGGAACCGTTCATCATCGATTACAAAAGCTACCGGTACCGCCCGGAGATCATCGCCTGCTTCAACCTCGTCGGCGTGGTGGCCTACTATGTGCAGGAGTACGCACTGTCCCGCTTCTACATTCATGAGGGCCTTAAAATTGCGCGGGAACACAGCGAGGTCAGCCGCTACGCCTATGAGTACAACAACCTTGCCGTGACCTATGTGGCCCAGCAGGACTACGAGAAGGCGCTTGAGGCCATCCGCGAGGCAGAGAAAAACATGCCCGTGTCCGATGAGGTGATGCACGCCTACATCTACCGCAATCTGGCGGAGATCTGCTGCCATCTGGACCGGCTGGACGAGGCAAAGGATGCCCTTGCCAAATGCCTGGCCTACCGGGGCCGGGAGATCCTGCCCGAGGAAGTGCGGATCGTGAACACGCTGCTGACCTATAAGTCGGGCGACACCGCCGGGTACAAACGCTGCTGCGCCGAGCTTCGGGAGCACCTGCCCCGGCTGCACGCGCAGGAGTTCCTGGCCTCCTGCAAGGTGCTGTTTGACTGCGGCATGGATGCCGGGGACAATGCGCAGGTCGAGTGGGTGCTGAACGCCATGGACGCCTACCTGCGCCGTGACCCCAAGGAGGCCCAGGTCGGTCTGCGGGCCGAGACCTGCCGCTATGAATACGCCAAAGCCAACGGCAACACCGCCCTGATGCTGGCCGCGCTGGAAAAGAAGGAGACCTACTACGCGCTGGTGCTGGCCCGCAAGGAAGAGATCCGTGTCCGGGATGCGGGCCGCTACCTGCACATCGGCCAGCAACTGCAAAATGCGCTGGAGAGCGAGGCCAGCGCCAACCGCACCAAGACGCGCTTTTTGGCCAACATGTCCCACGACATCCGCACGCCCATCAACGGCATTCTGGGCATGCTGGAGGTCATCCGCGACTGCCGCAGCGACGAGGCGCGGGTCGATGACTGCCTGGGCAAGATCGATATTTCGGCTAAGCACCTGCTCTCCCTCGTCAACGACGTGCTGGACATGAGCAAGATCGAGAGCAACAGCTTTGTGGTCGAGGCAAAGCCCTTCAACCTGGGCCGGACCCTTGCCGAGGTCGATGACATCGTCCGCTTTCAGGCGGAGCAGAGCGGGCTGCGGCTGTACACGGACCACGACGATGTGCACGACGCCGACCTGCTGGGCGGTGCGCTCTACCTGAAAAAGATCCTTGTGAACCTGTACAGCAACGCCATCAAGTACAACAAGCCCGGCGGGAGCATCACCACCCGCCTGCGGGAGGTGAGCCGCACCGCCGACACCGCGGCCTATGCGTTCACGATCCGGGATACCGGCATCGGCATGACGCAGGACTTTATTGACAATCACCTGTTTGAGGCGTTCAGCCAGGAGGACAACGCCGCGCGCTCCCAGTACGGCGGCACCGGGCTGGGTATGTCCATCGTGAACCAGCTGGTGCAGAAGATGAACGGCACGATCACCGTCGAGAGCACGGTGGGGGAGGGCAGCAGCTTTACCGTCACGCTGCCGTTTGCCATAGACCACGACCCGCCCGCCGCCGGGCCGGAGAAGGAAGCCTCCGCCGACCTGCACGGCAAGCGCCTGCTGGTTGTCGAGGATAACGAGCTGAACATGGAGATCGTCGAGTTCATGCTGAAAAGCGCCGGGGCCGAGGTCGTCAAGGCGTTTGACGGCGAGAGCGCCGTGCGCGCCTTTGCCGCCGACCCGGCGGGCTACGATGCGATTTTGATGGACCTGATGATGCCGGTCATGGACGGCTACGCCGCGGCCAGGGCCATCCGCGCCAGCGGGCAGACCCGTGCCGGGACTGTGCCCATCATCGCCATGAGCGCCAACGCCTACGCCGAGGACGTGAAGAAATGCCTGGATTCCGGCATGAACGCCCACATCAGCAAGCCGCTGTTCAAGGATGTCATGCTGCGCACGATTGCACGGTTTGTATAAATCTGCCGGGGACCATGCCATGAGGTCAAGGCACAATAAGGAGACTGCTAACATGAAAAAAGCTGTGATTTTTGATTTGGATGGTCTGCTGATCGACAGTGAGGTCATCTCCCATCGACTGTATGACGAACTGCTGCACCGGTACGGTAAGAGCGTGACCGTGGCCGAGTACGCCCGGGATTACAGCGGCAAAACGGGCGTGGCCAACATGACGAACGTCATTGCCCGGTACAATCTGCCCATCACGGTGGAGGAGGGCCTGACCTGGGAGGTTGCCCGGGAAAAGGAGCTGCTGCAGGATGTGCAGCTCAAGCCCGGCGCGGCGGCCCTGCTGTCCTGGCTGAAAACCGAGGGCGTGGCCGTGGTGCTGGCAACCTCCAGCGTGCGGGAGCGCGCCGTCGAGGTGCTGACCCGGCTGGGCGTCGTGCAGTATTTTGACGACATGGTCTTTGGCACCGAGATCGAGCGCGGCAAGCCCTGGCCGGATATTTTCCTGAAGGCTGCCGAAAAAGCCCACGCCGCCCCGGCGGACTGTCTGGTTCTGGAGGACAGCGAGGCCGGCATCCAGGCCGCCCACGCCGCGGGCATCGACGTCCTCTGCGTGCCCGATATGAAAATGCCCGCGGAAAGTTATCAACAAATGACGGCGGCCATGTTGAAAAGCCTCGACGATGTCAAGGGGTGGCTGACTGCGGAATAAGCGCGGCAGGGGCAGAGGGTCCGGGTCGATGGCGAGCATCGACCCCTACGCCGTAGGGGCGGATGCCATATCCGCCCGTGCCCGCTTGCCATACCCGCAAACACGACCCGTGTATAACCCCCTCCGCGCCTGCACATACTGTGCGCACGGAGGTGTTTTTATGAGCTATCTTGATTGTGCCCAGTATGACTGCTGCCATAACAAGGCGGGCTGCTGCTGCCTGGACAGCATCAACGTCCGCCATACCGGCCCCGGGGACGCTGTCTGCGGCAGCTACCGCAACAGCGAGGGCTGCGGCAACGTCGCTACCGACAACCAGCCGGCCTCGCCCGAGACCGAGATCCACTGCGACGACAGGGGCTGCCGCCATCTTGAGGGGCGCTGCTGCTGCGCCGACCACGTCAGCATTGACGAGTGCAGCTGCGGCCCCGAATGCGCCACCCGCGCCCCGCGGGAGACCGCCGAATAATTTTATCCCGGAACGGATGCCGTTTTCAAAAAGCGGCATCCCTTTTTTATTGCTAAATCATCCGCTTTGTTGTATAATAAGACGATATAGTAGGTCTTGTCCGCCCTTTTGCGGATGTGTCGGCTGCTTGCCCGTGCCCGTTTGCGGCCAGGGCAGACACGAGCTTCCCGCGGGCGAGCAATGCCCGCCCCTACAAGGTGCGTTTTGACCGCGCAAACAAATATTTGTTATAAAAAACGAGGTGTCACTCCATGTCCGAAACTCCTGTTACCGTGCCGTTTGTCTCCTTCCGCCCGATGGAGCGGGAGCTGGATGCCGACCTGCGCGGCGCGTTTGCCCGCGTGCTGGACAACAGCTGGTACATCGGCGGCAGAGAGGACGCCGCCTTTGAAAAGGCTTTTGCCGATTACTGCGGCGTCAGGCACTGCGTCGGCTGCGGCAACGGGCTGGACGCGCTGGTGCTCATTTTAAAGGCCATGGGCATCGGCCCCGGGGACGAGGTCATTGCCCCGTCCAACACCTTTATCGCCACGGTGCTGGCCATCAGCTACGCGGGCGCAGCGCCCGTGCTGGTCGAGCCGACGCTCGAAAGCTACAACATCGACCCCGCCCGCATCGAGGCCGCCGTGACCCCGCGCACGAAGGCCATCATGGCCGTGCACCTCTACGGCCAGTGCGCCCCGATGGACGAGATCAACGCCATTGCCCACGCCCACGGCCTCAAGGTCATCGAGGACGCCGCCCAGGCCCACGGCGCGACCTACAAGGGCCGCCGCGCGGGCAGTCTGGGGGATGCCGCCGGGTTCAGCTTCTACCCGGGCAAGAACCTGGGGGCGCTGGGCGACGCGGGCTGCGTAACGACGAACGACGACGCGCTGGCCGAGCGCATCCGTGCACTGGGCAACTACGGCAGCGACTACAAATACCACCATGTCTACAAGGGCCAGAACTCCCGCCTGGACGAGCTGCAGGCCGCGTTCCTGGCCGCCAAGCTGCCGCACCTCGACGCTATGAACGCCGAGCGCCGCCGCATTGCCGCGCGGTATCTGGCCGAAATGCACAACCCGGCGGTCACGCTGCCCGCCGAGCTGCCCGACTGCACCCACGTCTGGCATATCTTCGCCGTGCGCTGCGCCGACCGCAACGCGCTGGAAAAGCATTTGAACGCCCGCGGCATCGGCACGAACAAGCACTACCCGACGCCCATCCACCTGCAGGGCGCTTACGCCGAGCTTGGCCTTGGCAGGGGCGCACTGCCGCTGGCGGAGGAAATTTCCGCCACCGAGCTGAGCCTGCCAATGTTCTACGGCATGACCGACGCGCAGGTGCAGGCCGTCATCGACGCCGTGAACGAGTTTGAGGGGTGAACCATGCCGAAGGTCGGTATCGTAATTTCCAATTATAACGGCTGGCAGGACACGCTCGTCTGTCTGGACAGCCTGCAAAAGCAGACGTTCACGGACTTTGAAGTGATTTTAATCGACGATGCGTCGCCGAATGATTCCGTTGCACAGCTGCAAAATAAGCTGCCGCCGAACACGGTGTTCCTGCCGCAAGAGCGCAACGTCGGCTTTGCTGCGGCCAACAACATCGGTATGTGCCGTGCGCTGGACGACGGCTGCGACTTTGCGCTGCTGCTGAACAACGACACGTCGGTCCGCCCGGATTTCCTTGAAAAGCTGCTGGCCGAGACCCCCGCGGGGGCGGTCAGCTGCCCGAAGATGCTGTTTATGGACCCGCCCGACGAGATCTGGTTTGCGGGCGGTGAGCTGGACCCCAAGACCGGCAAGGTAAAGCACCTGGGCGGCCACAAAAAGGACGGCCCCGAATTTGCCGAAAAAAAGCAGGTCAGCTTTATCACGTTCTGCTGCGTGCTGCTGCCGCGGGCCGTGATCGAGAAGGTCGGCTATCTCGATGAGACGCTGTTTATGTACTGCGAGGACGTTGACTACTGCATTCGTCTGGCGCAGGCCGGTGTGCCGATGTGGTTTTTGCCCGATGCTGTCATCCACCACAAGGCGGGCGGCAGCGCGGGCGGGATGCTGTCGGTCTACTACATCACCCGCAACACGCTGTACCTGACCTGCAAGGGCAAAAGCGCGGCCTATGCGAAGCTGAAAACGATTCTCCCCCTCCTCACCGGCGCGGCACGCTACGCCCTGACAAAGCTGCTGGGCCGCAAAAAAGGCCGCAGCTACGGCGCGTTCCGAGGTGCCGTGGATTTCTGGAACGGGAAAATGGGGCGGATGAAAGGAGCGAACTGAACGTGCCGCAAATCACCATTGTCATCCTGCAATACCGGCCTGACGCTGCGGCGCTGCGGCGCACGCTGGCTTCGCTGGCGATGCAGGACACGCGTGATTTCGCCGTGGTGCTGGGCGACGACGGCTCGGCGCAGGACTATTTTGCCGAGAGCCGTGCGTATTTAGCGGCGCACGGCATCACCGACGTGCAGACCACGAAGCTGCAGCCGAACGGCGGCACCGTGAAAAACGCCCGGAATGCTGTGCGCGCTGCCGCGACCCGATGGGTGCTCATGCTCTCACCGGGGGATTTCCTCTACGACAGCGAAACGCTGCGCTGGTGGCTGGGGCGCTTGCAGGCCGACGAGCCGCGCGTGGCCTTCGGCAGGCAGGCCTACTTCACCCCCGATCCGCCGCAGCCCACGGCAGGCGAGACACCCTTTGACCGCACACCCTACGACCCCGCCCACTACGACGCCAAGGCCATCCGCCGAAACTCGCTATTGTACGACGACGGGATCAGCGGCGCGGGGCTTGTGTACGAGCGGACGCTTTTCCTCTCGGCGCTGGACAAGATGGCCGACCATGTGCGGCTGGCCGAGGATTTCTCCCTGCGTCTTTTCGCTGTGCAGGGGGTGCGCATCACCCGATATGACCGGCTGACCGTCTGGTACGAGTACGGCGGCGGCGTCTCGACCGATGCAGCTGCCCGTGCCCGGATGCTGGGCGACTGGCGCGCCATGCTGGAGGTGCTGCGGGCGGAATACCCCCGCGACCGCACGGTGCGACTGGCCTATGAATATTACTTCAACGACCGCCGCAAGTCCCGCCTTGTGCGCGGGCTGGTGGGGCGGCTCATCGTGCCGCAGAACGCCCCCTTCAAAAAAGCCCAGCGCGCTTGGCAGCCGCCGACGAATGGGGACAAGGCAAAATTACAGGCAATTTATGAAATGGCCGAAAGGCCGCTGTAGGGGGTGCATCTGTGCGCCCGCGGACCAATGCGAGCATCGGTTCCTACCAGTAACGGAAAGGTGATATGGGAATGATCATCCAAACCATCAGCATGAAGAGCGTCACAGCCGAGGGCCTGGGCACACTCTCGGTCTTTGAGGGCGGGCACGATGTGCCCTTTGACATCAAGCGCATCTACTATATCTACGGCGCACCGCAGGGCACCCAGCGCGGCGGCCACGCCCACAAGGCCCTGCGCCAGGTGCTGTGGTGCCCCTACGGAAGTATCCTCATCAAATTGGACGACGGCCATGAGACGAGCGAGGTTCTGCTCAATGATCCCGCCAAGGGCCTGATCGTTGAGCACAACATGTGGCGCGAGATGTTGTGGCAGAAGGACGATTCCGTGCTCTGCGTCGCGGCGGATTCCTACTACGACGCCGACGATTATATACGTGACTACGATGAATTCAAAAAGCGGGTGAGCGAATGATGCAGCTGCGCCGTTTACAGCCGCAGGACGCCCCGCTCATGCTGGAATGGATGCACGACGCCGACGCCGTGCAGCACATGCGGGCAAACTTTGCGGCCATGACTCTTGCCGACTGCGAGCGGTTCATCGCTGCCGCGCAGAAGGACACCCCGGCCCTGCACCGCGCCATTGCCGATGAAAACGGCACATACCAGGGCACCGTGAGCCTGAAGAATATCGACCCCGCCAAGGGGGAGGCCGAGTTTGCCATCGCCGTGCGCCGCTGCGCCATGGGCAGGGGCGTGTCTGCCTGGGGCATGCGGGAGATCCTGCACCTGGGTTTTGCCGAACTGGGCTTGCGCCGTATTTATTGGTGTGTTGACCCCGTCAATGCGCGGGCCCGCCGCTTTTACGCCAAGCAGGGCTACACCCCCATCACCCCGGAGCCGGACGCAGAGAACCTGCTCTGGTTTGAAGTTTTTGCCTAAGGAGTACTGTTATGTCACAGCCCAAGGTCAGTGTGTTGATCTCATTTTACAATCTGGCCCCCTTCGTGGACCAGACGATGGAAAGCGTGCTGGCGCAGAAAACCGACTTCCCCGTGGAAATCCTCTGCGCGGACGACGGCTCCGACGACGGCACGATTGAAAAGCTGCGCGGCTGGGAGGCGGCGCACCCCGACACCGTCCGCGTCTTTGTCATGGACCGCGTGCCGGGCAAAAAATATGAGGGCAACGAGCGCATCCGGCGGATGAACGCCATCCGAGGGCGGCTTTTTTACGAGGCCAAAGGCAGCTATGTCTGCTATCTGGACGGTGACGATTTCTACACCGATGACCGCAAGCTGCAAAAGCAGGCGGACATTTTGGACGCCGACACAGCCCACAAATACGTGGCCTGTGGGCATAACGGCTGCTACTACTGGCAGAGCACCGGCGAGACGAAGCCGATTGAAAAGCCCATCCGGGAATGTGCGCTGACGGCGAAGGAGTATTGGAGCTTTTTCTATATCCACACCAACGCCATGATGTTCCGCAACATCGGTCTGCAGGGCATTGACCCCTACACCAGCGGCGTGCAGATCATCGATAACATGCTGACCTATATGTTTTTGCCTTACGGCGGCATTTACTACCTGCCGGACTGCATGTTCAATTACCGACAGACGGAGGACAGCACCTTCCACCGCCGCAGCGTCTACCAGAATTATATCCTGAACGCCTTGATGCTCTACCAGCAAAAGGCGGTGTTGCGCGGCTTATTCGGCGCGGGGCTGGTACGCACTCTGTTTGAGTACACCCAGCTGTATGAGAACCGCCGCGACCCCAAGCTGACCGCGGAAGGGCAGACCTACCTCGAAAATATTGACCGCTACGGCGCGGGCCGCCTGCGCCGCCTTGTGAACTATAATAAGGAAAGCGCCCCGGTGCGCCTGTGGTGTGAGCTGGAAAATAAATTCTGGTTCTTTATGACGAAGGTGTTCCGCCACTATATCTGGAAGCCCAAGGTGCGGGCCCTGCTGGAAGAGGCACGTATCAAAACCGAAAAAGGGGAGTGCTGAATCATGGAAGAAATGAACGAACTGACCGCCGAGGAGCAGGCCAAGCTGCTGCGCCATGAGTTGGAGGCTGTTTACGGCTCGTCGTCGTACAAAATTGGCCGCGCCGTGACCTGGCTGCCCCGCCATGCGAAAAAGGCGCTGGCGTACCTTGCCCACAACGGCCCGGCCATCAGCGCCAAATATCTGTATACCTACGCGAAATATCACAAGATCGCCAACAAGGAATACGCCTACTGGGCCTGCCTGCAAAAAAAGGACTACCCTGAGGCACTGAAAAAATGGTTTCAGGAGAAGAACTATACCCATCAGCCGCTCGATTTGGAGCACCCCAAGACCTTCAGCGAGAAAACACAGTGGATGAAAATTTACGGTGGCTTGGCCGAAAAGCAGAATCTAGTGGATAAGTACAAGGTCCGCGACTGGGTCAGGGAGAAAATCGGCGAGGATTATCTGATCCCGCTGCTGGGAGTCTGGGACAAGTTCGACGACATCGATTTTGACCAGCTGCCCGACAAGTTCATGCTTAAAACGAACCACGGCGCAGGCTGGAACTACCCCGTGGCCGATAAATCGAAGTTCGACAAGGCCGATGCAAAGAAGAAGTTCGATTTGTGGATGAAGCTGAACTTTACCTACTACCGCGGCGGCTTGGAACTGCAATATGAGCATATCCAGCCCAAAATCATTGCGGAACAGTTCATTGAGAATGACGGCGGCGACCTGTACGACTACAAGCTCTGCTGCTTTGACGGCGAACCCAAGGTCATCATTTATATTATGAACCGTTATGTGGACGCCGATGAGCGCATCATCTGTTTTGACACGGACTGGAATGTGCTGCCGTTCAACCTGTTCACCCCGCTCGAGCAGCCGGATGACATCCCACGCCCGAAAAACCTGGAAAAGATGGTCGAGGTAGCCCGCACGCTGAGCCAGGGCATTCCGTTTGTGCGTGTGGATCTCTATGCACTGAACGATGGAACGATTAAATTTGGCGAGATGACGTTCACGACCTACAGCGGCATTGCGCCGTGGCACCCCGAGAGCGCCAACGAGTACATGGGCAGCCTCATTCACCTGCCCGGCGTCGACGACTAAGGAGACACCATGCCGAAAGTCAGTATCCTTGTACCCGTCTACAAGGCGGAAAAAACGCTCGACGCCTGCGTCGAGAGCATCCTTGCGCAGACGTTCCCGGACTTTGAGCTGCTGCTCATCGACGACGAAAGCCCGGACCGCTGCCCGGAAATGTGCGATGCCTGGGCAAAAAGAGACCCACGCATCCGCGTTTTGCACCCGGCCAAGGCCGGGCCCGGCCCGTCCGGCGCGCGCAACGCCGGGGTGCAGGCCGCCGCGGCCCCCTGGCTGACGATGGTGGACAGCGACGACACGATAGCGCCCGACCTTGTGGAAAAACTGTTGGCGGGCGCGGAGACCACCGGCGCAGAGCTGGTGATCTGCAACGGCTGCCCCGTGACCGAGGACGGCGCACGGCACCCGCTGCCCGCCGACGAGCAGTTCACGAAGGACACGCTGCTGGACGTAGATGCGTTCTGGGACGCCTTCCATACGCCGTGGATCAACCAGTTCACCGGCACGGCCCACCGCCTCTACGCTGCAAGGCTTTTTGACGGTGTGCGCTACCCCGTGGGCCTGCTGCACGAGGATTACTACGTGCTGCCGGATTTAATTGCACATTGCAGCGCTGTTTACTGCATGGCCTTTACGGGTTATTATGTGCTGCGCCACGCGGGCAGCATCACCGACGGTGCGCGCCATGAGGTGCGTCTGGCCATGACGAAAGGCGACATCCACCGCGCCGAATACTTTTTGCGCAACGGCTGGTATGACCGCGCCGAGGGTGCGCTGACCGATGCTGCGCTGTTTTTACACGACAACAAGCGCGCCTACGATTTGACCAAGCCCGGCCACCGCGCGGAATTTGCCGAGACAAAACGTGAGCTTTGCCGTGTGTACGATGCGCTGGCCGCCCAAAAGGGGAGCGCGTCGATGAAACTGCGGGCCGCCGCACTGAGGGCGGGGCTGGGCGTGTTTGCCATGTATGTGAGAGCGCGGGGGTGACGAGCAGAGCCCCTCCGGCCATCGCTGCACTCGGCCGCCTCCCCGCAAAGCGAGGAGCTGGCCGCGAAGCCGGCCTGAGGGGCTTTAACCCGTTCCCGCTGCCCGAACCCCTCCCCAACAAAACCGCCAACAAAAGGAGCCCCCTCATGCCCACCGTCACCGTTATTATCCCGGTCTATAAGGTCGAGCGCTATCTCGACGCCTGTGTGGAGAGCGTTGTGCGGCAGAGCTATGCGGACTTGGAGATACTCCTCGTCGACGACGGCAGCCCGGACCGCTGCCCGGCGCTCTGCGATGCCTGGGCAGAAAAGGACCCGCGCATTAAGGTCATCCACCGGGAGAACGGCGGTCTGTCCACCGCGCGCAACTCCGGCATCGACGCCGCCATGGGCGAGTTTTTGCTGTTCGTTGACAGCGACGACTTATTAGAACCCGACGCCGTCCGCCGCGCAGTGGACGCCCAACGGCAGCAGGACGCCGATCTGGTCATCTTCAACCTGACCTACGTCGATGAAGCGAACCGCCCGCTGCCGCAGCCGGATTTCAGCGGCTTTACGGATGAGATCCTCGACGAGGACGGCGTCTGGCAGCGCTGCTTTGCCCTGGCGGAAACAAGGATTTACTACGTTGTGGCGTGGAATAAGCTCTACCGCCGCAGCCTGTTCCAACACCTGCGCTATGCCCCGGGCAAACGGTATGAGGATCAGTTCCTGCTGCCCCACCTGCTGGCACAGTGCAAAACCATTGCCTGCCTGGCCGCGCCCGGCTACCGCTACGTGCAGCGCAGCGGCAGCATCATGGCGCAGGGGTCGAGCCGTACCTATCTGGACCGGCCCGAGTACCTGCTGGACTGGTGCGCCTACTTTACCCAAAAGGGCGATGCCCTGCGGGCCGAGGGGCTGCTGAACGACGCCATACAGAACCTTGCCGAAAAGCAGTGCTTTGACCTGTCCACACCCGCCCAACGGGCCCGCTACCGCGCCGCCTGCCGCGCCTGTGCCGACAGCTACACCGCGCTGGCCGCGGCCACGGGGCAGCGCTCGATGCGTCTGCGCGCCGCGCTGCTGCGCATCGGTCTGCCCGCCTACCAAGCCTTTTTGAAACACAAAACCTAAGGAGTTCCACGCATGGAAAAAACGCAACTGCAAAACTACCATGTCCACTACGGCCCGGCCCAGGGCTGGAGCCGTGTTGACCTGCGCGAGCTGTGGCGCTACAAGGACCTGATCTGGCTCTTTGTCAAGCGCGATTTCAACGTCATGTACAAGCAGACGGTGCTGGGCCCGGCGTGGATCTTAATTAACCCGCTCATGTCCACGGCCATGTACTGCGTCATGTTCGGCACGATTGCCCAGCTGTCCACCGACGGCGTGCCGCAGATTCTGTTCTATCTGGCCGGCACGGCGCTGTGGGGCTTCTTCTCGTCCTGCATCAACAAGGTGTCGGGCACGTTCACGACGAACTCCAACATCTTCAGCAAGGTGTATTTCCCGCGGCTGGCCATGCCGATTTCGACGGTGATCTCCGGCCTTATCAACTTTCTTGTGCAGTTTGCACTGTTTTTCATCCTGCTGCTTGTCTACCTTGCCAAAGGTGAGGTCAGCCCGCACTGGGGCATGCTGCTGCTGTGCGTGCCGCTGGTGCTGCAGGTCGGCCTGCTGGGCCTTGGCTGCGGCATCATTGTGTCCAGCCTGACGACCCGCTACCGCGATCTGATGGTCGTTGTGACCTTCGGCGTCCAGCTGTGGATGTACGGCTCGCCCGTCGTCTACCCGCTGTCTATGATCACCCACCCCGTCCTGCGCGCCGTCATGGTCATCAACCCCATGACCGCACCGATGGAGAGCTTCCGCTATATCTTCTTCGGCACCGGGCAGGTCACGGGCGTCATGTGGGCGTCGTCGCTGATCTGGACCGTTGCGCTGCTGGCGCTGGGACTGTCGCTTTTCAGCAAGGTCGAAAAGACCTTCGTCGATACAGTGTAAGGGGGCGCGAGTATGCGTGAAAATTCGTTGATGATTCGCGTCGAGAACGTGAAAAAGCAGTACCGCTTGGGGCAGATCGGCGGCGGCACGCTGCGCGGCGACCTGCAAAGCTGGTGGGCCCGCAAGCGCGGCAAGGAGGACCCGAACACCCTCATCGGCACCGACCAGCGCCTGATCGGTACGACGTTTATGGCGCTGAACGGCGTCAGCTTCACGGTCAACAAGGGCGAGGCCGTCGGCATCATCGGCTCGAACGGCGCGGGCAAGTCCACGCTGTTAAAGCTGCTGACCCACGTCACAGCCCCCACCTCCGGCGATATTGACCTGTATGGCCGCGTCGCCTCGATGCTCGAGGTCGGCACCGGCTTCCACCCCGAGATGACGGGCCGGGAAAACGTCTACCTGAACGGCGCGATTTTAGGTATGACCCGCGCCGAAATTGACGCCAAGATGGCGGAAATTATTGAGTTCTCCGAGGTCGGCGACTTTATCGACACGCCGGTCAAGCGCTATTCCAGCGGTATGTTCGTGAAATTGGCATTCTCCGTTGCCGCCCATCTGGACAGCGAAATTATGATCATGGACGAGGTCCTCGCCGTCGGTGACATGAAGTTCCAGAAAAAGTGCCTGACCAAGATGCGCCAGGCTGCCCGGCGCGACGGCAAGACCGTGCTCTACGTCAGCCACAACATGGCGACGATCCGCGACCTGTGTGACCGCTGCATCGTGCTGGACAAGGGCAAGGTCATCTTCGACGGCGACGTGGACGAGGGCATCGCGCTGTACCTCTCCACCAAGTCGCAGGCTGCTGATTTTGTTGATTATTCCGATTTCAAGCGCGATAACTGGTTTAAACGTGACAATCTACGTCTGCAGAGCGTGCGGGTATTGGTGCCGTCCGTCGAAGCCATTGAACGTACCCAGCCTGTGCGGATACACTGCGTTATCAAGGCGCAGGAATCGGTGGAACGTGTTGGACTGCGGCTTGAGGTGCGTGACGAGGTGGGAAATCCGTTGGCAACGTCCTGTCTGTATGATTTGAATCTGCATGAGGGTGATAGTGAGTTCACAGCGCAGTACGATTTGAGCGTGCTCTCGCCAGGCAAGTACAGCAACTATTTCACGCTGTTCACAGCGGGCGAGGGTGGTGCGCACACGGTCGAGGACTGGGTGCCGGGCATTCAGTTCCGTATGGTGGACACCTTCACAAGCGGACATCTTGAGTGGAACGCGAAGGACTGGGGCAACATCCGTCTGCCGGAGGCCGTGCTGTGCAAGGAGAATGCTGAATGAAAAAGGTCGCTGTACTGTATATTGCGACGGGGAAATACGTGCGCCTGTGGCCGGGATTTCTCGAAAGCGCCGAAAAGTATTTGCTGAAAAGCTGTGAGGTCGAGTATTTCGTATTTACCGATGTCGACCATCTGGCGGAGGAGGAAGACAACCCGCGCATCCACCGGATTTTTCAGGAACCCATGCCTTGGCCGTACACGACATTGCTGCGGTTTGAAATTTTCCTGAAAGCCGAGGAGCAGCTCAAAGCGTTCGATTACATTTACTTTTTCAACGCCAACTGTGAGTTCAAACAGCCAATCACCGAGGAAATGTTGTTGCCGCGCCCGGAGAAGCATGAACATATGGTATTTGTGCTGCACCCGGCATTTTACTGGCGGTATAACTATGAGTTTACCTATGACCACAATCCACGCTGCAAGGCGTACATTCCGATGGGACTGGGGCGTGATTACGTCTGCGGCGGCATCAACGGTGGTGACCGGGATGCCTATCTGAAATTTTGCCACACACTGCAAAAGCGTATCCGGCAGGACAAAGACAGGGGCATCATTGCACTGTGGCACGATGAGTCTCACATCAACTGGTATGCGTTTACCCATCCGCATTACCGCCTGTTGGACGCGAGCTTTTGCTTTTTCCCGGGATGGGATACGGTGAAACCTTGCTATATCTATATCCGTCCCAAAGAGGAGTATTTTGACGTAGATGCGTTTAAGCGTGACCCGCCCAAAACGCAACTTTCCCCGAAAGTGGAAAAATACAACGAATTTATGTTAAAAGCTGCCCGCAAGATTCAGCGCCACATGCCGTGGCTGCCCAGAAGAAAGCGAGAGTAACAAAGCAACCGCCGCACGTTTTACACCGTGCGGCGGTTGCTTTGTTGAAAATTACCGGTAATCAATCGGCAGCGTCGGCAGGCCGTTCAGGCTCCAATCGGCTACATTGCCGTCCTGAAACTCGTAATACCCCTGCGCGGCGATCATCGCGCCGTTGTCGCCGCAGTATTTCAGCTCGGGCAAAAAGATCTTTGCGCCGAGCTTCTGCGCGCCGTCGTTGACCAGCTGGCGCAGACGGCCATTGGCGGCGACGCCGCCGGCCAGCACGACCTGCCTGGCGTTTGTGTCCGCCGCCGCGGCCAGCAGCTTTTTGGCCAGGATCTGGTCGATGCGCTCCTGAAAGCTCGCGGCCATGTCGGCCACGTTCACGGCCTGGCCCTTCTGCTCGGCGTTGTGGACCTCGTTGATGACGGCGGTTTTCAGGCCGCTGAAGCTCACGTTGTACTTGCCGTCCACATGGGGCACGGGCAGCTTGTACGCCTTGGGGTTGCCGTCCCGCGCCGCCGCGGCCACGCTGGGGCCGCCGGGGTAGGGCAGACCCAGCGTGCGGGCGACCTTGTCGTAGGCCTCGCCCGCGGCGTCGTCCACGGTGCGGCCTAAGATTTTATAGCGGCACCAGTCCTTGACCAGTACAATGTGGCTGTGCCCGCCGCTGGCGACGAGGCACAGAAACGGCGGCTTCAGATCCTGATGCGTTAAATAGTTGGCCGCAATGTGCCCGCGCAGGTGGTGCACCGGCACAAGCGGTTTGCCCGCCGCGTAGGCAAGCCCCTTGGCAAAGTTGACGCCCACCAGCACCGCGCCGATGAGCCCCGGCGCAAACGTCACGGCCACGGCATCCACGTCGGCCATCGTCATGCCGGCGTCGGCCAGCGCCTTGTCAACGGTGGCGCTGATATACTCCGCATGGCGGCGGCTGGCGATCTCCGGCACAACGCCGCCGTAGAGCGCCTGCTCTTTGACACTGGTGGAGATGACGTTGGAGATGACCTTCCGCCCATCCTCCACAATCGCCGCCGCGGTTTCGTCGCAGGTGGACTCGATACCTAAAACATACATAACAAAACCTCGATGTAGGGGCCGGGCATGCCCGGTCCGCAACGTTTTCTTACTTGCTATTTTCCCGGAAAAGTGCGGCAGCCGTCAGGCTGTGCCCCGTTTTAATGTGCCTCCAGCCACGTCTTTCCCACGCCGACCTCCGTCGTCAGGGGAACGCTGTAATGCACGACGTTTTCCATTTCTTCCTTCAAAATGCGCTTGACTTCGTCGATTTCTTCCTCGGGCGCTTCGACGATCAGCTCATCGTGTACCTGCAAAAGCAGACGCGCCTGCAATTTCTCGTCCCGCAGGCGCTGCCAGACGTGGACCATGGCCAGTTTAATGATGTCCGCCGCGGTGCCCTGGATCGGCGTGTTGCGGGCCATCCGCTCGCCGCTGGCGCGCACCTGAAAGTTCGAGCTGGCCAGCTCCGGCAGGGCGCGGCGGCGGCCAAACAGTGTCTCGACGTAGCCCTTGTCCTTCGCGTGGGCGATGCAGTCCTTCATATACCCGTCCACCTTCGGGAAGGTGTCGAGGTAGGTCTTTAAGAAAGTGTCCGCCTCCTTGACCGGGATGCCCAGATCCTTGCTCAGGGAGTACGCGCCCTTGCCGTACATGATGCCGAAGTTGATGGCCTTGCTGGCCGAACGCAGCTGCGGCGTGACCTCGTTCTCGGGGATGTGGTAGATTTTGGCGGCGGTGGAGCGGTGGATGTCCGCGCCGTTCAAAAACGCCTGCTGCATGTGCTCGTCGCCTGTGATGTGCGCCAGAATGCGCAGCTCGATCTGCGAGTAGTCGGCGTCCACGAGTGTCTCGCCCGCGCCCGCCACAAAGTAGCCGCGCAGGCGGCTGCCCAGCTCGGTGCGGATGGGAATGTTCTGCAGGTTCGGCTCGGTGGAGGAGATGCGCCCGGTGCGCGCCTCGGTCTGGATGAAGGTCGAGTGGACCCGCCCGTCCGCGGCTTCGGCGTTCAGCAGGCCGTCCACGTAGGTGGACAGCAGCTTGGCGTAGGTGCGGTATTTCAGGATCTCGTCAATGACCTGATTGTAGGGGCGCAGGCTTTCCAGTGTCTCGGCGTCGGTGGAGTAGCCGCGGGCGTTTTTCTTGCGCGGCGGCAGACCCAGCTTGTCAAACAGTGCCTCGCCCAGCTGCTTCGGACTGTTTACGTTGAACGGATAACCGACGGTTGTATAAATATTGTTTAAGATCCCGTCCAGCTCGCTGCGCAGGCTGTCGCCGAACGCGCGGATGCCGTCGGCGTCAATCGCAAAGCCGATGCGCTCCATGTCGGCCAGCACCCGGGCCAGCGGCAGCTCCATCTCGTCCAGCAGCTTGCGCTGGCCGCTCTCGTCCAGCGCGGCGGCCAGCGTGTCGCACAGGCCCGCCAGCACGCCCGCATCGGGCGCGGCCTCACAGGCAAAGGCGGCGTGTACGCCGTACTCGGCGGCCAGGGAGTGCACCTCATAGCCGCTGGCCGACGGGTTTAAAAGATACGCGGCCAGCTTGCCGTCAAAGCGCAGCGCACTGCCGATGCCGCCGTGCTCCAGCGCCAGGCGGTAGAGCGGCTTTGCGTCGAACGCCCAAAGCTCGGCACCGCTGTCCAGAATCGCGGCCAGCCGGTCCGTGTCGGGCAGGTAGACGTCCTGCCCCTGCACAAGGTACCAATCGCCGTCGGCATTCCGGGCGGCGTAGAAGCGGCCCTCCAGCAGCAGCGGCAGGGGGGACGGCTCGACGGTCTCGAGCGGTGCGGCATTCTCGGATGGGGCGGGCGCGGTGCCGCCGTTCAGACCCCAGCGGTCCACCAGCTTGTGCATTTCCAGCGCGGCCAGCAGCTGCGCGGCGGCAGCGGGGTCACCGGGCTGGCGCAGGTAGGCGGCAGGGTCGGTCTCGATGGGCGCGTCCTTGCGGATCGTGCCCAGCATATAGGACAGGTCGGCCTTGTCGCGGTTGGCGGTCAGCTTGGCGCGCTGCCCCGGCTTGACGGCCTTGTCGTCGATGTTGTCATAGACGCCCTGCAAACTGCCGAACTTCGAAATCAGCGCCAGCGCGGTTTTTTCGCCGATGCCGGGCACGCCGGGGATGTTGTCCGACGCATCACCCATCAGGCTCTTGACGTCGATGAGCTGCGGCGGCTCGATGCCGTACTTCTCGCGGATGGCGGCGGGGTCCATGGGGATGGTCTCCTTGTTGGTTGCCAGCAAAACCGTCGTTGCATCGTCCACAAGCTGCAAGCTGTCGCGGTCACCGGTAGCCAGCAGCGTCGTGCCGCCCGCGGCCTCGCACGCTGCGGCCAGCGTGCCGAGAATATCGTCGGCCTCCCAGCCCGCCTTGCTGACCTGCACAAAGCCAAGGTCGGTCAGCAGCTCCTTCAAAACCGGCATCTGCTGGGCCAGCTCCTCGGGCATACCGTGGCGGGTGGCCTTGTAGCCGTCGTAGGCGGTGTGGCGGAACGTCGGCGCGCGCTCATCCCACGCGATGGCGACGGCGTCGGGCTTGTGCGCCGCCAGCAGGTTGAGCAGTATATTTTGGAAGCCGTAGATGGCGTTGGTGTAGCGGCCATCCTTCGTCGTCAGCAGCTTGATGCCGAAAAACGCGCGGTTGACCAGGCTGTTGCCGTCCAGGACCATGAGTTTCATGCGCAATACTCCTTATAAACAATCTACATTTCAGTATACCACATTTGCGGAAAATATGGTAGAATAGAATGTAAAAATCGAAAAGTCTAAAGCCTTCCCCCGCGGGCGGAGGAAGGTGGCGCGCAGCGCCGGATGAGGGGGCGGGCTTACGGCCGGGACCCGGTCACGGGCGGCTGCGCGGACTTTGCCCTCATCAGCCGCCTGCGGGCGGCAGCTTCCCCCGAGGGGGAAGCCTTTTGGAAAGGAAACTTATGCAGCTACGCAACCTATCTATCCCCACCGGCGCGGTGTTTGCGCCGATGGCCGGCCTGACCGACGCGGCGTGCCGCCATCTGATGGCCGATCACGGCGCGGCCTGGACCGTCAGCGAGATGGCCAGCGCCAAGGCGCTGAACTTCCACGATGAAAAATCCCTGGCTCTGCTGCGGGACAAGCACCCCCACGGCCTGTACGCCATCCAGCTGTTCGGCGCGGAGCCGGAGTCAATGGCCAAGGCAATTCTGTTTGTAAGGGAGCAGGGCATCCAATTTGACATTCTCGACATCAACATGGGCTGCCCCGCGCCCAAGATCACCGGCAGCGGCGCGGGCAGCAGACTGCTGCTGGACCCGCCGCTCTGCGGGCAGATGGTCGCCGCCGCGCGCAAAGCGCTGGGCGATGATACGCCGCTGACCGTCAAGATGCGCATTGGCTGGGACGCCGACCACCTGACCGGCGTCGAGGTCGCCAAACAGCTTGAGGCCAACGGCGCGGACTTGATCGCCGTCCATGGCCGCACGCGGGAGCAGATGTACATCCCGCCCATCGACACGGCGGCCATCGCGGCCATCAAGCAGGCCGTGTCCGTCCCGGTGCTGGCCAACGGCGACGTGACCACCGCCGACGAAGCCCTTACCTTATTAGAAGCAACCGGCTGCGACGGCGTTATGATCGGGCGCGGTGCGCTGGGCGACCCGTGGCTGTTTGCGCAGGTGCGCGCAGCGCTGCTGGGCGAGGAACGCCCGCCCGAGCCGACGCTGAACCAGCGGATGACCGCTTTGCGCGACCAAATCTACGAAATGTGCGAGGAAAAGGGCGAGTGGGCCGCCATGCCCCAGGCACGCAGCCAGGCCATGCACTATATGAAGGGCCTGCACGGCGCTGCCGCCCTGCGCCGCTACTGCTCGATGCTCGAGCACTTCAGCGATGTGGATACGCTGATCGAGGCGGTGTACAGATTGCAGTAACGTAGGGGCCGGGCATACTCGGCCCTCGGCCTTGTCTGGACGGTGCGCTTGCCATTCACGGCAGGGCCGGACATGTCCGGCCCCTACAACCGTATTAAAATCTACCCCTCGTCAATTCGTCCAGATTCTGCTCGTAGCAGGGCAGCATGTGCTCGATGAAATACTCCGCCTCGGGGCTGTGCATGGCGTGCAGGGCGGCCATCTGCTGGGCGTAGGCGGCCTCAAACTCGCGGTTGCCGCCGCGGTCCTCCTCAATGCACTTGATGACGGCGGAAAGCCGGTCCGCGGCCTTTAAAATTTTGCGCTCGGCGTCGTTCAGCACGCTGCCGGTCAGCCAGACCTGGGTCTCGGCCTGTAATTCTTCGGGCTGCAGGCTCGCCATCACGCGGGCGCTCTCGTGCTCCACGGCCTTGTACGCTGTGCGCAGGGCGTCGTTCTTGTACTTGACGGGCGTCGGCATGTCGCCGGTCAGAATCTCCGGTGCATCGTGGTAAATGGCCGCTGTGGCTACGACCTCGGGCCGCAGGGCCGCGCCGGTGCCCGTGCAGTGCCTGCCGATCAGGCAGAGCGTGTGCGCCAGCATGGCCGTGTCGGCGGTGTGCTCGCTCAGGGACTCGGGGCGGGTGCTGCGCATCAGGCACCAGCGGGTGATGTACTTCATGCGGCTGAACAGCGCGCTGAACGGATAGGTTTTCATCTTCACGCGACCTCCGGTTTGTGGTATAATGGGGCGTATGCAGGGGTCGATGCTTGCCATCGACCCGGGAACTGTGCAGCTGCCTTTACGCTGCACGGGCGAGCAATGCTCGCCCCTACGATTGCGCCGATTCACCGTAGGGGCGGATTCCATATCCGCCCGTGCAGGTGTCCGGTGCGTTGCAGGGACCGGTGCGTTGCATCGGCCCGGGGGGGGACGTCGGGGACGCCGCCCCCTGCAGCTCTACGGTAAGTATACCACAACTTTCCTCAAAGTGAGGCCCCATAAAGGGGACTATCAATATGCAAACCACAATTTTTAAACAAAAATCGAACTATTGGCGCGTCTTTGCACTCTGCTTTTTCACGGCGGTGCTGCTGTTTGCGCCCCACTGCATCGTGGATGCCGTCGCGGGCGGCGGGTACTTCCACTACGCGGGGGACTTCAACGACCAGCAGATCAACTTTTACCAGTACGCCAATGCCTTTGTCAAAAACGGCGGGTCGTTCAGCTGGGCCACCGACCTGGGCAGCGGGTTTGTCAATTCCTACTCGTTCTACCTGCTGGGCAGTCCGTTCTTCTGGCTGTCCATGGTCGTGCCCGCGCGGCTCATGCCGTGGGCCATGGTGCCGCTGCTCTGCCTGAAAATGGCCGTTGCGGGCGGCGGCGGGTATCTCTGGGCGCGCCGCTGGGTGCGGGACGAGACCTGGAGCATGCTGGCGGGCTGCCTGTATGCGTTTTCCGGGTTCAGCATCTACAACATCTTTTTCAACCACTTTCTGGACGTTGTGGCGCTGTTTCCGTACATGCTGGCCGCGCTGGACGACGCGGTCATCGACGATAAAAAGGGCGCGTTCCCGCTCTGGGTCGCGCTGAACCTTGTCGATAACTACTTCTTCTTCGCCGGGCAGGCGGTCTTTCTTATCATCTATTTCTTTTGCATGGCCGCCGGGCGGCGGTATGAGCTGGGCCTGCGCAAGTTCGTGCGCCTGGCGTGGGAGACAGCTCTGGGCTGTGCCTGCGGATGCGTGCTGCTGCTCCCGGCGGGGCTGTCGCTGCTGCAAAATCCGCGCACCATCGACCCGTTCAGCGGGTACGGGTATCTGTTCTACGGCAAATCCCAGCAGTACGGCGCGATTTTTTACAGCACCCTGCTCATGCCCGACGCGCCCTATTTCAAGGATCTGTTTCAGGAGGGCATCCTCAAGCACACGAGCCTGACGGCCTATCTGCCGCTGGTCGGTGTCGCGGGCGGGCTGGCGTTCTGCCGCGCAAGGGAGCGCCACCCGTTCACCTACATTTTAAAGGTCTGCGTTGCCTGTGCGTTTGTGCCGGTGCTGAACAGCGCGTTCTATGCGCTCAACTCGAGCTACTACGCGCGGTGGTACTATATGCCGATTCTGGTTTTGTGCGGTGCAACGTGCTATCTGCTCTCCCGCCCGGCGCTGGCCGAGCAGCGTCTGCCGCGGGCGCTGCGGCTGACGACCTTCCTGACGCTGACGGCGGTGGTGTTTGCCGTTGTGCCGGGCAAGGACGACGACGGCAACACGGTCTTTGGCGTGCTGGACGAGCCCGCGCGGTTCTGGGCTATCTTCGGCATGACGATGCTGGGTATCGTGATTTTTGCGCTGCTGTGGCATTTTTGCCGCCGTAAGCGGCGGTGGGGCGCGATTCTGACCGCCGCCGTGCTGGGATTCAGCCTGTTGTACGGCAGTTTGCATCTGTCTCTGACGAAGTACGCCCAGTGGGACGTGGACAGCAACCTGATTGCCGAAACCTATGATTCTGTCGAGGACGTCGCCGCCGCGCTGCCAGACGATGCGTTTTACCGCATTGACGCCTACGGTGCGCACAACAATCTGGGACTGTGGTTCAACAGGAGCTGCCTGCAATTCTTCAACTCGACGGTTGCGCCGAGTATCATGGCGTTTTACCCCGAGGTCGGCGTCAAGCGGGACGTGAACTCCAAGCCAGACGCCGAGAACTACGCCCTGCGCGGCCTGTTGAGCGTGCGGTACACGCTGGTCGCCAAGGACAAGGAGACCGAGTGGACCGACAAGGATCTGCCCGGCTGGCAGCGCACCGGCGAGACCGATGCCTACGCCCTCTACGAGAACGAAAACTGGGTGCCGATGGGCTTTACCTACGACTGCTACGTGACAGCGGACCAGCTGGAGCGGGTAAGCGAGGAAGAACGTGCCCAGATTTTGTGCCGCGCGATTTTGCTGGACGACGACCAGATCTCCGCCTTTGGCAGCCTGCTGAAACCCCTGCCCGACGAGGAGCTGACCAACCGCAGCGAGGATGCCTACGCTGCCGACTGTGCCGCCCGCCGTGCCGCCTGTGTGGCAGCGTTTACCGCGACGGACACCGGCTTTACCGCAAAGACCGCCTATGACACGGACGAGCTGGTGTTTTTCAGCGTGCCCTATGACGACGGGTTCAGTGCCACGGTCAACGGTGAGCCCGCCGCGATTGAGAAGGTGGACGACGGCCTGATGGCCGTGTACGTGCCCGCAGGGGAGAACGAGATAGAATTTACCTACCATACGCCCGGATTGAAGGTGTCCGCCTGCGTGAGCACAGCGGCGATTGCGGTGTATGGGGTGTATTTGCTGGGGATTATAATAAAACGAAAAAGCCAGCCGGGAAGCAAGCGGTAACATTTGTAGGAGGGGTCAAGACCCCTCCCTACGAATCAATTTAAAAGGGGTACGTAGGGCGGCCTGCCCCCAGGCCGCCGCGGGAGTTAGTGGGTGGATGCCCGTTGATGGGCGGCCACGCAAGGCCTGTCGGAAGCCTCGGCGGCATTAAGAAAGGAAAAACCATGCCAAACCATGCTGAACAGCTCGCACAGGAGCTGAACTTAAACGTCAAAAACGTGCAGGGCGCGATTGAACTGATCGACCAGGGCAATACGATCCCGTTTATCGCCCGCTACCGTAAGGAAGCCACGGGCTCGATGGATGACCAGGTCCTGCGCGACCTCGGGGATCGTCTCGAATACCTCCGCGGCCTCGATAAGCGCAAGGATGAGGTCACGTCCTCCATCACCGAGCAGGGCGCGATGACGCCCGAGCTGACCGCCGCACTGTCCAAGGCGAAAACCCTCGCCGAGGTCGAGGACATCTACCGCCCGTATAAGCCCAAGCGCAAGACCCGCGCCAGCATCGCCAAGGCGCGCGGTTTGCAGCCGCTGGCCACGGCCATCTTCCGCCAGGACGCCGCATTTGACCCCGAGAGGGCCGCCGCGGACTACCTCAACGACGAGGTCCCCGATGCCGCCGCGGCGCTGGCCGGGGCACAGGATATTATTGCCGAGGCGGTCTCCGATGATGCCGCCTGCCGCGCCGAGCTGCGCCGCTACTACCGCGCGTTTGGCCGTGTCGCCAGCGCCAAGGCCAAGGACGAGGACAGCGTCTACGCCCAGTACTACGACTACGCCGAGCCGCTGAACAAGATCCCCGGCCACCGCGTGCTGGCACTGGACCGCGGCGAGCGCGAGGGCTTTTTGAAGGTCACGATTCAGGTCGACGCCGAGCGTGCCGCGGGCATCGTCAGCTGGATGTTCGCCCGCAAAAAGACCGGCGGCAAAAGCGCCGAGCTTGTGGATGCCGCCGCCCGCGACGCCTACAGCCGCCTCATTCATCCCAGCCTTGAAAACGAGCTGCGCGGCGAGCTGTCCGATGCCGCCGCCGAGGGCGCAATTAAAGTCTTTGGCGATAATCTGCGCCAGCTGCTTTTGCAGCCGCCCATCCGCGGCAAAACGGTCATGGGTCTGGACCCCGGCTACCGCATGGGCTGCAAGGTCGCTGTCGTTGACCCCACCGGCAAGGTGCTGGACACGAACGTCGTCTATCCCGTGCCGGAGTTCAAGCGCGTGGACCAGGCAAAAAAGACCATCAAGGCGATGGTTTTGAAGAACGGCGTCGAGGTCATGGCCATCGGCAACGGCACGGCGGGCCACGAGACGGAGGAATTTGCCGCCGAGGTCATCCGCGAGCTGGCCGACGAAAAGAACCTGCATTTGCAGTATATGGTCGTCAGCGAGGCCGGCGCGTCGGTCTACTCCGCCAGCAAGCTGGCCGCCGAGGAGTTCCCCCAGTTTGACGTCAACCTGCGCAGCGCCGTGTCCATCGCACGCCGCTTGCAGGACCCGCTGGCCGAGCTGGTCAAGATCGACCCCAAGGCCGTCGGCGTCGGCCAGTACCAGCACGACATGCCCCAGAAGCGCCTGAATGAGACGCTGGACGGCGTGGTCGAGGACTGCGTGAACAGCGTCGGCGTCGATCTGAACACTGCCTCCGCGCCGCTGCTGCGCCGTGTGGCGGGCGTCAGCGCCGCCACCGCCAAAAATATCGTCGCCTGGCGCGAGGAGGAGGGCGCGTTCACCTCCCGTGCGCAGCTGAAAAAGGTCAAGGGCCTCGGCCCCAAGGCGTATGAGCAGTGCGCGGGCTTCCTGCGGCTGCCCGAGGCGAAGAACCGCCTGGACGCCACCGCCGTCCATCCCGAAAGCTACGCCGCCGCCAAGGCCCTGCTGGACGCCTGCGGCTACACGGCTGCCGAGATCGGCACAGACAAGCTGGCGGATCTGCCCGGCGTCGTCAGGGCCAAGGGGGCCGGGACCCTCTGTGAGGCGCTGGGCGTGGGCGAGCCGACGCTGAACGATATTGTGGCCGAGCTGTGCAAGCCGGGACGCGACGTCCGCGACAGCCTGCCCAAGCCGCTGCTGCGCAGTGACGTCATGGGTCTGGACGATCTGAAACCCGGCATGGAGCTGACCGGCACCGTGCGCAACGTTATAGACTTCGGCGCGTTCGTCGATCTGGGTGTGCATCAGGACGGCCTGGTCCACGTTTCACAGATCAGCGATAAATTTATCAAGCACCCGCGCGAGGTGCTCAAGGTCGGCGACATTGTGCGGGTCAAGGTGCTGAATGTGGACACCGCCAAGAAGCGCATCGCCCTGACGATGAAGGGCGTGCCCCAGCAAAACTAATACAAAACCGGCACGAACATATATAAATGTTGCATATAAAAAAAGATGGTGTTAAGACTTTAACGAGATAAGTCGTACATTTACACCAAAACACGACAAAAACATTCAGAAAACGAAAATATTTGTTGGCAAATACATAATACATGTGAAAGCGAAAGGCCGCGGCGGGCAAAACTCGGGCATTCTGACCAAAAGCCAAAAATGAAGGATTTTCTCTTTTGTGCAGGAAATGGAAAAAATCGGATTTGTGCATTGTGAACAAAGAAACGGCACATAATTATGCTATAATGCCCAATGTAAGGAGCAGATAGAGCATGGTGGCTCACCTCCTTACCGCAAGCCGTGCGCCCGGTTCCGCCCTGGACACCGGTGCTGAAGATGCGGCTGATTGCGTGGGATTATTTCGGAGGTCATTTATTATGGTGAAACAAGTCAAGGTTTCCAATTTTACCGAGGTCAAGGGAATCGTGTCTGCTGCCGCCAAGTGTTATAACGATGTCGGCGTGCATGACATGAAGGGCAGCATTGCCGATGCCAAGAGCATCCTAGGCATGATGAGCCTGGATTACAGCCATCCCGTCAAGATCGTCTGTGAGGATGAGCGCGACCTGAACAGCGTTGTCAACGCGATCAAGCAGTAAAATAGGAAGGACCGCCCCACGGTGTAAAAGCCGCGGGGCGGTTTTTGCGTGAAAGGCTTCCCCATCGGGGGAAGCTGTCCGCGAAGCGGACTGATGAGGGCGGAGCCTATTGTTATAGCCCGTAAATGGGCTGTATCCATAAGCCCGCCCCTCATCCGGCCCTGCGGAGCCACCTTCCCCCGCGGGGGAAGGCAAGGAGCGCATCACGCCGCTGCGTAAAATTTTCTGAAAATAGAAAGTTTGAAAACACGAGAAAACAAGAGCATTTGAGAGAATTCGAGAGCAAGCACAGTATAAATTAAAATTCTTGCCAAAACCCGTTGACTCTGCTGCCCTTTTCTGCTATAATCACACTTGCGCGAAAAAGCGTCCTGCGGGGCGCTGTTAAATACCGTTATTAGACGGACGTGTTAATTTCTCAATGGAGGTTCCTACTATGAGCACGACTCTCGCTAAGCCCGCTGAAATGGCTGACCGCAAGTGGTATGTGATCGACGCCGCCGGCAAGCCCCTCGGCCGCGTTGCTGCCAAGGCTGCTGTCATCCTGCGCGGCAAGAACAAGACCACTTTCACCCCCAACGTTGACTGCGGTGACCACGTCATCATCATCAACTGCGATGAGGCTGTCCTGACCGGCAAGAAGCTGGAGAAGAAGGTTTACAGATGGCACACCGGCTGGATCGGCCACCTCAAGGAAGTCGGCTATGACAAGCTGATGAAGGAGAACCCCGAGAAGGCAATGACCATCGCTGTAAACGGCATGCTGCCCAACACCACACTCGGCAGAAAGGCTCTCACCAGACTGCGCTGCTACGCAGGTGCAGAGCACAACAACGCGGCTCAGAAGCCCGTTGAATACAAAATATAAGGAGGGTCTGAACAATGTACGATTCTAAGCCTTATTACTATGGCACCGGCAGAAGAAAGCACTCTGTTGCAAGAGTAAGAGTATATCCCGGAAGCGGCACGATCACAATCAACGGCCGTTCCATCGACGACTATTTCGGTCTGGAGACCCTGAAGCTGATCGTTCGTCAGCCCTTGACCCTCACAGACACCATCGAGAAGTTTGACATCGTTGCTACCGTTGCAGGCGGCGGCGTTACCGGTCAGGCAGGCGCTATCCGCCACGGTCTCTCCAGAGCGCTCCTCCAGTACTCTGACGAGCTCCGTCCTGTTCTCAAGAAGGCAGGCTTCCTCACTCGTGACCCGAGAATGAAGGAAAGAAAGAAGTACGGTCTCAAGGCTGCACGTCGCGCTCCTCAGTTCTCCAAGAGATAATCTTTATCCCTTATGGGAGCTTACAAAGCGCTTGTTTATGCGGTTTGTGGCGCTGTGGGACTGCTTGAAACACAGTAAAGTCACAGCCGTAACTAACACATAACTAACGAGCAACTAACAAAGTATAAGGCACTTATCGAAAGATGAGTGCCTTATACATCATGTAATAAAACGCATTGGCTTGCAATGCAAGGACTTTCAATGCCGACAGTTAACCTCCTAGTTGCGATGTTAGTAATATCTTTTATATCAACGATATTAGAAGATATTACTGAAAACAAAAGAGGAGGAGATAGTATGAAGAAAATATTACATACCAAAGTGACTGTAAAAACACTCATAAAATCTATAAGCAAAAACACGGAAGTAATTTCTAGGAGTGTGGCTGCCACAGCATTGTCAGCCAATGCGTTTTATATCAGTAAAATAACCGCTGTTTTGGAATTCAGCGGTTATTTTTGTTTCTATATTTTGTTTATAGCCCTCAGCAGCTCCTGCACATTAACATGAGTATAAACCCTCTCCGTCAGCGACATAGCACCGGAGTGCCCGACGATTTTCTTTATCATCGTGGGAGATACTTCCTTTTCAGTAAGCATGGAAATACAGGTGTGGCGAGTATCGTGCGGCTTGTGAGAGCAGCCTATGAGTTCCATGACAGGCGTCCAGTAGGAATCATAGTAGTTCCGATAGTCAAAATGGGCGCCCTCTGGAGTGTGCAGCAGATACTCACAGCCATCGTCATGCCACTTCCTGAAAAATGAGTAGGTCTTGTCCGCTATGGGAACTATGCGTATTCCGTTTTCAGTCTTGCTCTCAACGACATTGAAGTAATGCTCATCAATATGGACGTTCTCACGTTTGAGGTCAAGCAGTTCCGATACACGAACTCCGCTGTATATCAACATAAGTACGATTTGGACGTAGAGATTGTTCCGCTGCACCCAGAGTGCCTCGATTTCCTCATTACTGAACGGACTGCGGTCGGTTCGGTTAGGATTTCTGTTTTTGTATTTGAGTCTGAATACCGAACCGTGTAAATGCCAATAATACCCACAGAAAGTGAGGTATTGCACATGAAA
>OGMP01000550.1_pt1 | contig 37684 bp, 32 predicted proteins | sample 1573261 | NCBI WGS metagenome assembly OGMP01 (sample SAMEA2581878, study PRJEB24529) | metagenome | biome: Human gut stool | place: China | collected 2011 | reverse complement strand
TAGCTCAGCTGGTAGAGCACAACACTTTTAATGTTGGGGTCTTGGGTTCGAGCCCCAAACGGATCACAGAGGAGTACCAAACGGTACTCCTTTTTTATTGCATATACTCCACCGTCTAATCGTGCAGAAAAACCTACGATGTAGCTAAGCCAAAACAACAGAAAAGCAACTGACTTTTTTACACAGGGCGCCGGCATACCTTCAAGGCACGTCTCAAAAATCATTAAGCATAATGCAGTTCAACCGGCAACTTTATCGGCATGAGCAACTCTGACGCGGCATGGATATGCACAATGACATAACCTCAGCACGCATGACCGGCACAGGCTTCCCTATGCTGCATGCCCACACGGAGCATTTCTGCGCCTTCTGACGGCCTTTCCGTCAGTCAACGGCATATCTGTAACATAAGCCTTATGCAGGCCCTTAAACGCGAATCTGACATCAGACCGCAGATAGCGTTATCTGTTTTGTGTGTCCATGCTTTCAGCCCGTCGTCTTGTTTCCATTGCCGTTTACTCATGTTCTCGGCATGCCTCATCAGAATCATGGCGGACAGATGAAACTCCCGAAAACAAAAAATCCCATTCACTGCCAAAAAGACAGCAAATGGGATTGAACACAAAACTTTCAATTAGAAAACGAGGATGTGTACGAAGAGGGGCTATAGAAACAGACAAACTCATACCAGACTTGACACTGTATGTCCGAAAACACATTCAGGCAGCAGAGCAAATCCGACTGCAATAAAATGAGCTAACCAGCCCTGACTCCTTGCCACACCCTCGTGCCACTGCGTTGCTGACGCAGGTACGCATCGCAACAAGTCAGACAGATATATTTACTTTGTCTTGGTGATTACGGCACGGCTCATGCGCGGGTCGTCATAGAACATATTGTCCACACCGCCCTTATAGTCAATATGGAGCTGTGACTTGCTAATGCCAAACTCTTTTACCAGGCAGTTATATACAGCCTCTGCACGCTTCTTGCTCAGACGCTCGTTGCCGGCCTTGGTTCCGGTTCCGGCATCAGCATATCCGGTGATGGTGTAAACCGTTGAAGGATCGCCCTGCTTGATTACCTCTGCAAGCATGCCGAGGTTTACGCGAGCCTGATTAGACAAGGTGCTCTTGCCTATCGGGAACACGATGAGGTTGGCAGATGTTATCTGCTTAACTATGGTCTCAGCCTTCTCCTTGTCGTTCTGGTTGAGAGCTTCCTGCAGGCGTGCGTTCTCCTCGCTCATGCGGTTGAGCTGCTCGCGCATGGCGTTGATTTCGTCGTTGTTATACACAGTGCGTGTAACGACCTTGCTGCGCTCCCAGCCGCGCGGCTTAAACTTATAGGTAAGACCAACTGCAACGGTGAGCATGCCCTCACTGCTACGTCCACCAATCTCACCGTCAAATTCATCGTTAACCAGCGTTCCGCGCAGGTCAAGGTTGAGGTCCAGAGCAGAACACAGACGGAAGGTGTTAAGAAGACCGAAGTGTGCTGATATGTCTGTGGCTGACGGCTCTTCTGACACGTGCATCACGCCGAGACCTCCGTAAGCACTGAGGTTATACAGGCGCTTCTCGTTGTAGCCGCATATCATGTTAGAGAGATTGAACAGCACATCAGCATGGAAGTTGAAGTAATTAAACTTCTGCTTCTCCAGCCAATAGCCGTTGCCTCCCTTTCCGGGCACATCCTCACCGGTGCTGTGAGCCAAAGATCCCTTCTGTGTGGCACCCTTAACCGAAAGGCCGCTATACATAAGCCTTACGCCTATGCTCGGCGAGAACCACTTGCCAACAGCAACATCGAGAGCCGGCGAAATTCTGTCGCCAAACGAAGCCTGACGGTCATGGTCGCCAAAGTAGACCTGGCCACCAGCGCCAACACTGACAAACCAGTTGCTCCAGAAGCTATTAGTCTCAACATTGTATTTATCTGAGCTGTATTCCACATATTCTGTAGTACCAGCCTTCTGGTCAGTCTGGGCAAAGACTGAACCCGCAGCCAACAAAGCTAAAGCTGCAACAAATGTTTTCTTAATCATAATATGTCTTTTTTGTTAATTTTACAAATTCTATTACATATAGTAACAGACAACATTCTGTTTATATTTTCCTGTTTACTTTTTATAGGAGTATTCAAAACTTACTACAACCGGGAAATGATCGGCATAACCGTTCACTTTCGTATAGCTGACATTCTGATCAGATAAGATATTGCCATTAGCATCTTCTATTGTCACTCCCGAGAAAGAAACCTGTTCTGTACTCTTTGAGAAATGTTCCACATCATTCATGCAACTTACGGCTTTCAACTGTATGGCTGCTTCCGGTACGTTGATATACCACATTTTGTCTACTACCTCACCACGCTGGTCGTCCGCACACAAGATATCGTTCTCTACATCTCCTGCATACTTGGAACGAATCATCAGCGATTTGGTGTTCCATGTAGGATATACACCTCCACGATGGAATTCCACCCATGGATCAACAATCTGCAAACCCTCATTTGTAACCGGGTCTATCAGATTTGTCACAATCTGGTGACGGGTATAACGCATGTTGGTGTCACCCATGATAATAGCCGGGCGTTTGTTTTCTTTCGCCTTTGCAACCACATAATCGCGCAACTGACGCAACTGAGAAAGCTGAGCATGAACCCAAGGATCATCTTCCGTATTACCGCCATCACCAAATGTGTTCATGTGAGTTATATAGACATCCACTATCACACCTTTGGCTACAGTCACCTCGTAATGACGGAAACCTTTATCGATTAATTCATTTGCACCTTCTGTTAATCCGCCGTATGCCTCATCAAACGTAACTATAGTTTCGCCGGTGGCAGTGATACCGTCTTTCTTCCAGAAGAAGCAGAGTCCGTCCGTATTATTTTTACCAAATGGATTAGAAACCGTCCCTCTATATGTACCCATATTGTAATTGGTCATGCCATTGGCCAACTCATCGTGATATTCAAAATCCTCGCTGACAGCTATAAAATCATAACCAATACTGTTCATGATGTTACCGATAGCCGTTGTTCCGTCTGAACCGGGACCACCAGAATTAATAAGACTCGGCAATCCGTCTACATTCAGTGCGGCACAGGTAAATTTACCTTGTACGGCATTTCCATCCTTGTCATACACCTTGAGGGTTTCATACTTGTCTAGAACCACCGGAAAGGTGTAAATCTGTTCAGATGAAAAATTCGTCAGACTGTTTGCAGTGAACTCCGCTTTGTAATTTTCAGTGGATACGGTGATCGTGAAGAGGTCGCCCGACCGGATAACAGGAAAAAGACTCATATAGCAGGTAAATGCCTGCTCTAGACTTGGAGAATTTGTATTCCAAGTGAGCGTAACGGAATTTTTCCCTGCATCCGTCTGTTTCCAACTACCGTCCTCTGCATTGAATGTAAAGTTACCTGCAATAGGAACACCAGCTTCTCCACGATTTACACTCATAGTGATACTTTTCAGCGTTTCACCCTTCAGGGGAGTGTCTGCGGCATCAATGTTAATGCGTGCCATTGAAAAGAGATGCTTGAATTCAAACTCATAACCGCCCTCCCCGGTCGATGTAGTAGCACTGCCTATTTTATAGTCGCCATGCAAGGCACCATCATCCATATTCTGCTCAGAAGGCAAGTCACCCACAAGCGAATGAATGTCATTGGATGCATTAGCTTCATTGTATGGGTAATAGGCATAAACCGGTTTGTCGAAAGCCGTAGTACCGAAAGCGGCAAAAGATGCCGTAGCTGCGGTACCCTGCCCCACCTTGGCATAACATTTCTGCGAAGCGCCTGATGCATCGAACACGCCTATTTCGTCGCCGTCAGTCCATACAATGCCAACAGCATTCGACCCGTCTACAGCATTGCCCATGGCAGTACGTGTAGTAGCAGGCTGTGCTATACGGGCTACAATCTGGCCTTTGCCTTCTTCTTCACCATAACCCAATACATCATTTGAACAAGAGTACAGTATTTGTGCTGCCAACAATACGGCAGCCATACCAAAATATTTACACATAGAGATAGATTTCTTTTTCTTTAGAATGATTTTCTACGAAAGGACAGACATAAGCCTGCCCTCCGTAAAAAATAGTTGTGATTATCTGCATCTGGTCCAACCAATGGCATTTGTATTATTGTCCTTCATACCTGAGCTGTAGCCCGGAGCGGCAGTATGTACTGTTTGATTTCCTGTACTGCCATCAATAAATGATCCGTCAACAGGCGAACGTCGTGGATCGTATGCTTTACGATACATGTTGTTCATCTCAAGAATTCTTTGTACCAAACTTAGATCCTTATTTGTATAACTAGAACCAACAAAATTCATCAGAACGATTCCGATAGGATAATATGATTCATTATCATACATCTCTTCCACCTTTGCAGCCATCCAGGTGTTAAGTCCATTATCATCAGTAGATACTGCGTGGTAATTATCATTCCCCAATAATCCTTGCCCTGGAACATAACCACCTAATCCCATATAAATCCAACAGTTATGCACAGAATTTCCCTTAGCATAATTATTCTGAGACCATGTGAGGATATTCTGAAGCTTAGTCTTACGTTCATCTAATGTCGGGACATAACTTTGACGGTCACTATCATATTCACCGTCGCGATCAACGTATGTAGCCTGTGCATGAGTACCATACATTGTAATACCTGAGTTTATGGTATTATACCAATACAATGGCTTTTCATAATATGAATTGTTCTTAAATTCATTTTCATCCAAGAGAAGACTCATATTGAAGAACATACATTTACTGTTTGTTACTTCGCCTGGGGTGTATGTGTTAACAATCACAATGACCTTACCTAATACATCACCTACAACGGTATTTTCATTCAAAGAACTTGCCTCAACAATTTTGCCCGGATACTTTTCACAAGCATCACTAATCTCTTTTCTCCAGTCACCATATATCGCACTACCTTGAGCAAAAGTACACATCACGACCATATATTCATCGCTTTTGACATTATTTACCACTTGCCCTAAAGCCGTCTCGAAAGTCATTGGATTATCAGTACTTCGTAAATATCGGCCCTCATCAGCGTCATAATTATCAGCAGTACCAGCTACACCTAATGCAGTAGGAGTATATTTATAGAAAAGTGGTAATCCACTTCGTTCTGCAATCCACCTCGTATCAAAATGGAATGCACGAACACCAATATTATATTGTCCTGTTATAGAACGGATATCACTCTGATAATCTTGATCCAGAGAATACCAAGAACCTGGAATTGAGATTTCAGACAGATACACATTACGTTGAATATTTCTCATCCAGTTGGAAACATCCCAAGAACCTGTAGCTGTCAATGGAGGCAAATCCGGCAATCGATGTATCATACCGGGTTTAAGTGTCATACCTTCAGAAGTTTGAGTTCCATCTGTTACAACATGTTTTGTAAATACGGAACCATCACTGGTAGCAACCTCAAAATACCATCTCTCGTCTATTGTTATCTCCTTACCTGTCAGGAGGAAAGCATTAAGTTCAACACTTTCACCTGCATTTAAAGTCAAATAGGCACCATCGTTATCAGCAACATTCATTGTTACATAATTGAGCCCACTTTTAGGTTCCGGAATTCCGGTACTGGTATCTGTTACATCTTTAAATTCATAAGTACCGTTGATATCAGTACCCTCGGGAGCATAGAATCTGACATAATTAATTGTTACAGGCCCTTTGTCATTATTTAATGGACCTTGCAATTTGAAACGAATAGCTGTGGAAATCGGCTTATATTTCAAATTTACAGTCTCTCCACTTTGCACATTCTGGGTATAGGCATACATAAAACAAGCTCTCATATCCGGATAAGCTTTTATACCACTCTCTGTTCTTTCAAAGGTGTTATCCTGCTGAGCCGGCATGGTCAATGTTAAAGTCTTACAGTCACTGCTAACCTTTGTATATAAAGATGATGCAGGATAAACAGAATAAAAAGAACCTGTTGTATTTTTACCCCAACGCACACCAATCTCGCCTGTTTTATCCAAGCTATTTGCATAGTTCTGCTTTCCGGAATTTTCTTCACCTACATTAACTTTATATGTAGCTTGTCCTACTCCACCACTGCTTGCACAATCGGGTGAAAAAACAACAACTTCATCTCCATTAACCCAATTGATAGGAAAAACATCTTTAGAGCCATCTTTAAATTCATCACCATAAATTGTACGAGTCGCACTTTGTTCAAGTGAAGCCCCAAACTTAACGTCCTGCCCTGGTGTAGGTTGAATATTTTCCACATCCTCAGTCTGACAACTGCAAGCCAGAAGCCCAAGGGCAGATATTATTAAATACTTTTTCGTTTTCATACGCATATACATTTTAAATTATTATTGACATCAGTTCTGATCCCACTGCTGCTCATCAAATGCAAACCCAAAATCATTATTCACTTCATGCTCTTCAATTTGTCCTGTGCCGGCATCATTAGGGTTTTGTATATCTGCCGAAGCCGACATAAACCCGTTTTCCAGGTTCACTTGAGTCTTCCGTGTTGACGGAGACTCATACTTTTCTTTCTGCTCTTTTTTCATTGCAATAAAAATTTTAATAATTAAACTATAGTTTTAAGATCTCATTTTTTTCTTTTTTCCATGCTTGCCGTAACCATAACCGTAGCCATAGCCGTATCCGTAACCATAGCCATAACCGCGGCGGTCAGGATCTACGCCGTTGAGCACCAAGGCCATGTTCTTGAGCTTCTTGTCCTCATAGAGAGCCTCGATGTCAGGAAGCTGTCTGCGGTCGAGTTTGCCGGCACGCACAACAAAGATTGTCAGGTCGGCTATACGGTTGACGATGCTTGCGTCGGCAATGATGCCCATAGGCACGTTGTCGGCAATGATGATGTCATAACGCTTACGCAGCTCTGCCATCATCTGGTCAAGGCGCTCGTCCATAAGCAGCTCGGCAGGGTTTGGAGCAATTTCGCCTGAAGGAATAAGGTCGAAAGAGTCTTGATGGCGTATGATGTCGTCCAACGCCACTGTCGGATCAGCCAGATAATTGGTAACACCATTACGATGGTCGCCAAAATGGCAGCTCAGCGTGGCCTTACGTATATCGAGGTCGACCATCACCACCTTTTTCTTTGCGAAGACAAAACTCATGGCAAGGTTACAAGAGATGAACGTCTTGCCGGCACCTTCGTTAAACGAGGTAAAGGTGATGACCTGAGTCGGGTGGTCTTTCTTCGACATGAACGACATATTGGTACGCAAAATGCGGAAAGCTTCTGACACGACGCTGTCGTCATCGGGCTTTATCAGCTTATAGCCGTGCTGACTGCGGTCTGTCTCCTTGTCCATCGGTATCTCACCGAGGAAAGGCACGCTAATAACCTTTTCAACATCTTTACGTCCGTGAACGCGTGTGTCCATAAAGAGCACGAGCAGGCAGCCTACGCCGGGAAGGGCTATACCGACGAGCAGTCCAAGCAGGATAATGCGGTTGCGCTGCGGAGCTATAGGCGCGCCGCTGCCGTCGGCGCTGTCGATGACGCGCGCATTGTTGTCGGCCATAGCCTGAGAGAGAGCATTCTCCTCGCGCTTGTTCAGCAAGAACAGATACAGGGCCTCCTTGATTTTCTGCTGACGCTCGATAGAAAGGATCTGACGTTCCTTACGCGGAATAGACGTTACGCGGTTCTGTGCCCTCATCTCGCGGTTTTGGGCATCGTTGCGTTTCACGTTCAGGCTTACAATCATATTGTCAACGGCACGTATGATGTTCTGCTTCATCGCACGCAACGAGTTGTTCAGCTCCTGCACCACCGGGTTGTTCTCGCTGCTGTCGTCTATAAGTCTGTCGCGCTTAAGTTTAGTGTTATTATATAAGCTTATCTGATTTTCGATATTCATGTCTCCGATACCGGTGTTAGCCGGGATGAGGTCGGTTTCCTTAGTAGGATTGGTCAGATAGTCCTTGATAAAGTGAGCAAGACGCAACTGCGTTTCAAGTTCCAGAGCATCGGCATTGTATTTCTGCGACTCGTTCATATACATATTTGCCGAAGACGAGATATCAACAACCTGGTTGCGCTGCTTGTACGACTCGAGGCTTGACTCAACGTTGCCGAGTTCGTTCTCGATGATGATCAGACGCTCACTGATAAAGTTGGCGGTGTTTACAGCCACCTGGTTTTTGTCCTTGATTGCCTCTTCATTGTAAACCGTGATAAGCATGTTCAGCACATCCTCTGCACGTGTGGCCGAATTGTCCTTCAGCGAGAGTGTGAGTATAGACGATTCTTCATCTTCCTGCTGAATGCCGAACACTGACCTGTAATAGTTTACGACAGAGTTGAGCGGACGCTTGTGCACATGGATTGGCTGGTCTATCCACGAAGCATTATAATAGTTGGTGCGGGTTGCCACTACGCGAACGCCCTTTGCCAGCGTCACAGTGTCGTTCATGTGAAGGGTGTAGCTCGGCTTGGCGTCAAATCCGGATATATCAGACAGCACGACGGTGTTTCTGTCCTTTGGCGTCATCACAAGACTGATGCTATGCTCCGGCATGACATCAAGGAAGCGCACAAGCATAGGCGACTGCGTGTAGAGCTCGTTGGTACGGAGCCCGTCGTCAATCTGATAGCTGACATCAGCATGCACACGCTTTACCACCTCCTGCATCAGCCGCTTGGAGCGGAACTGAAGAATCTCATTGGCCACGTTGGTCTTATTGATGATATTATCAAAGCGGTCCAATCCTGACGTTGCTGTCTTGTTTGAAGGGTCTTTGATAATAATTGTAGCCGAACGGAAATATACAAAAGGTGCACGGGCATACTTATACCATGCTATCCCGACGCATACAACAATGGAAACCAAGAACCATTTCCACTTTGAGGCTAAGTAAACGAACAGGTCAACCAAATTGACGCTCTGCTCGTTCTTGGGAGAATTATTAGTTTGCATAAAACTTTATTAGATGATGTTTTTTTACTTAATAGCCCATAAGATTGAACAAACTGCCGTAATTGCAGAAAGTATGGTTGTACCGATCTGCCAGCCGCGGTCTTCAGTGTCCTTCTTGCGGTACTTAGGCTCTACATATACGATATCATTCTGCTGAAGATAAAAACAGGGTGACTCAAAGATGTCCTTGCTTGTAAGGTCGTGCATGAACATCTGCCTGTCGCCGTTGACTTCTCTGATGACAGCCACGCGATTGGTCTGCGCCTTGGCGGTAAGGTCGCCGGCATTAGCTATGGCCTCAATAAGCGTAACACGGTCGCCGTTGGCTGTGAATGTGCCGTTGTGTCCTACAGCACCCAATACCGTGTACTTGAAATTGAGAAACTCTATTGACACGATAGGATCACTGATGTAGTTTCCGGCAATAATTTTGTCTCTTATCAGCTGCTTGGCTGCATTGACCGTCATGCCGGATACATGTATCTTGCCAAGGATGGGGAAATCAATGTTGCCGTCGACATCCACACGATAGCCCATCTGCTTGGCCCCGCCTGAAGCTGCGGCAGAAACATTACCGTCTGTTCCCACCTGAACAGCTCCGCCGTTGATGTTGAAAGGAATTGCCAACTCAGGATTTTTACTGCTGACTGTTATACTAAGCCTGTCATCATCATGGATAACGGCTTCATACTTTGTCTCAATGGGATATTTTGTACCCATCTGCATGTCTTGCAGGTAAACGAAACTTTTTCGTGACGCGCAAGACGTAAGAATCAATACGGCAAGCAAACTTGCCCATAAAAAGTTTTTGCTCATTTTTTTATTTGATTTATCTGTTTTTATTGTTTTCTTGTAAGTTCTCTATTACACATTAGTGCTGCATCTTTGTCAGGAAGACAGTCAAGAGTACCAACCGTTACGCTTCCGGCCAATACGGTCAACGTGTCATACAGGCTGTTGCGTAGGTGCTCGTCTCTGGCAATAAAAGAGCAGCCGGGATAAAGTGCTACAAAGGCATCGGCTCCTTCCTGCAGCTGAAACGAATTTTCAGGTGCCTGATTCAAGCGCACCATACCGCCCACGGGGAAAGAAACATTTTTATAGCATGCCGTCTTGCCGCTCCACGGAGAGCCGTAGGCATATGCCTTACCGTTCAGAATCCTTATAGTAGGATTGTCGTCGTTCAACAGTTCCGTGCCAGGAATGTTCTCAATCCAAAGAGCTGAATGTGTGCTCTTGCCTGTTCCGCTTTTTCCCAAGAACAAATATGCCTGTCCGTTACAGAAAACAGCCGAGGCATGTATCGAAACGGCATCGTGGCGCAATATAGCCTGAGCGTATGCCACACGGATAAGAGACGAGAGAGCGTTTCCGGCATTAACGTCATCCCACTGTATGTGTGCCTCTACTGATGAAAAATCAGACTTGGCAAACATTCTGTGCAAATGACCGTTATTGATGATTTCTATATAATAGCCGTCTGACAAGGCGTATAGAACAAGGTGCCCCATGTCATTGTCTGTCTCGTCTATCAGCTCCTTTGTCTCTGAACAAGGCAGCTGGCTCAGAGGCACGGCAAAGAAGCGGAACAAAGGCTCTTCAGCACCAAGACTTGTCTCATAAAAAGGAAGGAATGACGGGAGCAGCTCTTCAATATCACACGCCCCTGGCAAGGAGACGGAAAAAGGAAAGCCTGCCACCCGGAAATAATAAGTAGCTGTCATTTAAATTGTCCCTTCAACAGTTGAACGAAATACCAAAAAGTTTCCTTTGGTGCATAGTATGAAGCAAAATGCATATTACGCATGAATGAACGTATTGTATTTAATTTGCGCCTATAAGCAACAGATTCGGAAACAAGCATACTGTCATACTGGCCAAAATTACCTCCACGCCATACGATTTCAGCAAGAGGAGCTGCCGACGGCGCTGTGTCTTCATAAGGTAGACAGTCTTTAGGAAGGCCAAGATAATCTATCAGGAAAGTATGCAACAACGGACACCATCTGTGGAGTCCTATTTTCTTGCATACAGCCTTCATCTCTTCTGAATCTATTTCTCCATGCAGCTTATAGCATGATCGAGCCATGTCGCACATCTGCCTGAGTCCGATACCGCGGCTGACAGAATGCTTCAAAATATGCAGGCTTTGCAACAATATATCCAAAAATGGAGACGGCGTTGTTACTATGACCGACGGATATGTTGACAATGCAGTATGCCGGTATCCTTTTTGACCTTCTAACTTGCCAACAAGACCTTGCAGAAAAGGATTATATAAATCAAACAAGCGGCTATGATGCTCTATGTCAACACCTTGCCATCTGTATGATATGCCCTCATCTGCCTGTTTCGTAAACGTTATATTGTTTTTTCGCAAGAAGTCCAAGGCATCGTCCCATGCCTTCTTATTATTGAAATACAGGTCGATATCACCACATACCCTCAACAGCGGACTCTCGTAATAATTGGCCACGCCTTGTCCTTTTTGCAATATAGGATTAAGGCCTTTCTCATGAAATATGTTATAAAGCTGGCCAAGTACGCCATTCATTTTTTTATTTCGGCGCTCAACGGCATCTGTTTCTGCCATCCATCTCACAAGAAGAGACTGCGGCGGAATTTGACTGTCAGGCAAATGCGAAACTCCCTGAAATGCAAGTCCCGTTACAGTGTGCTGCATGGCAAGGCGAAACACATCGTTCCAATCTTCTTCTGTAAGATTTAACCTTGTATTGTGTTCCTCCCGGTCGCCCCACAGCCCCAGTCTAACAAGCAAGAGCAGCACGTTTCGCAGCTTTTCTTGTCGGGCGCCGTCCTGTTTTATCTCCATTCAAATATAAAATTCAAAGCAACAGGCCAAAAGACTTCCACTCGGCCATCTGCCGTTCTATGTCATTAATTGCCACTTCTTTGTCTATCTCAAAATTCTCGCATAAATAATCAGCCAACATATCCGGAGTGGTGCCGCCTTTCTCCACTTGCTGCCACAAAAGCGCAGCCGTATGGTTCAAGCTGTAGACATCGCTCATGTTTGCATTTTCTTCATTAGCCTCAACAATCATATACTGATTGCCAACTTTCCTAAGTTTAACCCCTGCTTTAGGGTTCAATACCATTTTATTCATTACATTAATATATTTAGAATTTCTTTCCAGATATTATCGATGACACTGTAAGTATGATTATCTTTAAATCCAGCCATAATGAACGTTCACGCAGATACTTAAGATCCATCCTGAGACGCTCAAGCATCTTTTCCATCGTATCTGTATATCCGTTGTATAATGTAGCCGGAGAGAAAAGTCCCGGCCTTAGCTGATAGAGTAGTTCGTAGTCAGGGTTAATAGCCCTTATCTGGTCGACAAAGTATTTACGCTCCGGACGCGGCCCCACAAAGCTCATGTCTCCTTTTAGAACATTCCACAACTGGGGGAGTTCGTCTAAATGATGTACACGCAAGAAGTTGCCGACCTTCGTAAGTCTCATGTCGTTTTTCTGGCATAAGGCAGGCTTTCCGTCTGCCTCAGACATGACGTTCATTGAGCGAAACTTGTACAACGTGAACGGCAAGCCTCCATATCCGACACGCTCCTGTTTAAAAATAGCCGGACCGCCATCTTCACGTTTTATAAAGAAATATATTATCAAAAAAGCAGGCGATGTAACTATCAAGCCTCCAAGACTGCATATTACATCAAAAATACGTTTTAACATACATGCCCCAAGTGACATTTTCTTGTGCTGACAATTATTTTTATCATTCATGGTTATTAGTTTTTCAGTTATTGTTTAGTTTCTTTCATTAATCCGTCGTAAAGTTCTTTGCATTTAGCTATCATTTTCTCTTTGGTAAATAGCTTTTGGTATCTGTTTAAGGCTCCTTCTGAGTATCTGTCATAAGCGGCACCATTCTCGGCAATGGCCTCAATAGCCTTTGCCAAGGCATAAGCATCACCGGGAACGACATTGATGCCAGACTCTTCGTGTGCATTTACCCAAGACACTCCCGAATGAGGAATTTTTGTAGCAACAACAGGCTTTCCGCATGACATCGCCTCAATCTGAACAATGCCGAAAGCTTCTGTCTTCTGCACGCTGCTCAAGCAAAACACATCGCAGGCTCCATAATATGAAGGCAGTTCCTCGTCGCTTACGTGTCCTAGCAGTTTGACTTTTCCACGCAAATGCATTGAGTTTATCTCTTCCTGCAACTTTTCACGTAAAGCACCCGTACCGCCGATTAGTATCATGTAATTGTCTTTAAGATATTTTGTTGCCGCAATAAGGAATTCGTAGCCCTTATAGGTTACCAGACGTCCTAAAGAAAAAATAATCTTCTTTCCTTTATATCTGTCTTTTATCTTCCTTACACCGGCAGCATCCGGACACATAGGGTCGACGCCTATGGGCAGACACACTGTCTTGTGCTGCACTTTCCGTAAGAACGGAGATTCAGACAAATATACCGGTGACGTGCCGACAATCTTATCAGCCCTTCTTATTAGCCATTTTTGTAACGGAGAATATAATCTCAGCAATATCCTTTGTTTCTGAATATCGCTGTGCCAATGCAGTACAACCTTACCTTTATATCCAGACAACAGCAAAGCCAGACAGGCCATCGGGTCAGGATGGTGCACATGTATAATATCATATTGGTCTTGTACTTTCTTTAACGCAAAAATCATTGCAGGAGAAATCATCGTGGCAGCAACCTTCGCCAACGTATGGCAACAGATGACTTTTGCATGCTCATTCACAGAAATAATTCTACTTTCACCATTTGTGGCGGCACACATCATATCACAATACACATTCTGCTCCGACAATCCAGACATCAGGTCGTATGCGACTTTTTCCACACCACCACATATCGGGTAAAACTTACCCAACTGTAATACTCTAAAATTATTGTTAATCATATAAGTTTCTCTTTCGACATTTGCCGAAAAGCAGAATCAGCATCTGCTTAATTTAAGTTCAGTTAATTTGATTGGTAACAAACATACATCAAAGTAAATCACGATGACGACTAATCACTTCCGGATAATTACGCCGGATATAGCCTCCAAGACTATTATATGTCAAGCCCAGCCGTCTGGAAATAGATTTCAGACTCTCCGGCGTTGTTTCATACAGTTTCATCGCGACGAAATATTTTTCCTCACTCCTTCGGGATATTTTCTTTCCTGATGCAGAACACGTCATACCCTGTTTGGCTGCCAGCTCCGGCTCATGCTTATTCAAATACTCTCTGAAGACATCCGGCCGGAAGCCAAATTCAACGGCAACCTTAGCTATCGGACGAGGATTTTGCCTGAGGCTCTCTATTGCGCCTTCATATTTCACAGCCACGGTCTTTAAACGTCTTTTCGCCTTACGCAAATCGATATTTTCATCTACATCGCCTGCAACGCCCAAACGTTCAAGAACCAAGTTCTTATGCCATTTATGCAAATAAGACCGGAAGCCTTCTGACGAAACGCCGGCATGCTTCGCAATGTCTTTCATGGTCATCGTCGTGTTTTTATATAAGTCTAAAGCCTCTGCATATTTCTTTTCCGTTGCAGGAGCAGGCTTATACATCCTTCCGTTGCCTGTCAGTTTGCCAAAAGTCTTGGTTGCCTCTGCCACTTTACGCCGCTGCCGTTTCTGCTTGAGGATGTCGCTATGATAAAATCTCATATGCTGACTGAAGCCGCTGAGCGAAACCTTGCACGCCTCGGCAATTTCCGACATTGTCATGTCTGTCTCTTTATACATTCTCACAGCCTCTGCATATTGCTTGATGCACTTCTTACGGGCGCCATGAGCCGTATTGTCATTTATTCCAAGCTGCTTGCGCACTTTCTCGCGCCACACTAATGTGTCATGATAATGTATACGCATAAAATTGGCCATCGCTGTTGCATCCAGACCATATTTGCGTGCAATTTGAGAAATGTTCAGGTCAATAAATGTCAATGAATCACATGCAGCTACAGCATCCTTATACTTCATGTGGGCATTAATGTTCTGCTTTCCCGTCTCTATTATTTTCACATTCTGCAAACTGCTGTTATTCACAGATATTCCGTGGTGTCTAAAGACCAGTTCACGCCAGTAACGCCGCAGATAACTGCCTAATCCACCTACAGAAACATTACAGATTTCTGCTATTTCTTTCAAAGGTTTGTCCGTTTCGGCATATAGCTTCACCGCCTCCTCATATTTCTTATGTAAAGCCTGCCGGCGTTGGACAACCGACTTTTCTCTTTTTGTCAATGACACCAGGTCTTCTTGACAGTTTTTCAGTGTATTCATAGTAAATTATTTTTCACCGGTCACTCAAGAAAAGAGTTCAGTCGTTTCATCAGTTTACGCAAAATAAACTTCTGTCCGTTTTATCCAAAGTGCAGCAAGACATGCAATACAGACACCAAAAGAAAATAAAACGGAAAAAATAAATATCTGAATAAGCTGAAAAAACGGTATACTTAAACCCTTTAAACCGATCTGGTTTTTAAGTATTCATCAATTCCTCGTATAAACAAAAATAATCGGCATAGCGTTCTTCCTTCTTGAAATTCTGAAGGGCATATTGCCTGCATGATTTTTGATAAAAGTCTTTTCCACGCTGACAGATGGCACGCACAGCCTCAAGCAGTCCTTTCACATTCCCCTGTTCAACTATAAGTCCCGTAGAGTCTGTTACAGCCTCAACGCTGCCTCCTGTACGATAAGTCACCACAGGCGTGCCACATGATATAGCCTCTAAGTTCACCGTTGGATAATTATCCTGCCACGTGGGATTGACAAAGGCATCGGCAACCGAATACAACTGAGCAAGCTGATGAATATTTTCGGTCCTGCTTATTCCGATTATGTTCCGTGGAAGTTTCTTCTTTTCCTCTTCTTTCATTCCTACGAGCACAATAACCTCATCATCATTCAGCAGTTTGCTCAATTGCATAAAATCATCCAGCCCCTTCTCTCTGCTCCATATACTTGCCACACCTAAGAATATGCGTTTTCCTTTCAGTCCATATTTCTCAATAACTTCTTTGTCGGGACAGACATTAAAGATATCGGTATTTATGCCGTTATGAATCACACGGAAACGATATTCACTCAGAAACGACTTTGACATCTCCGTCCTTATCCAGTCGGAAACAGGCACTATGACAAACTTGTCCCTGGGCATTGATGTGAAAGCAGCCTTTTTATCCTCAAAGTTTCGCTTACTTCTGTCAAATACAAGACTTGCAGGAAAATCCTTCCGCTGTGGACAATTTCCGCATCCAGTCTGCCACTTGTCGCATCCGGCATAAGAGTAATAATAACAATGCCCTGTGTAAAGCCAACAGTCGTGAACGGTCCACACAACAGGTTTGCCGCACTGCGACAGGAAATCGAACAAGACACGATAATTCAGGAAGTAGCCATGAATGTTGTGTATATGTATTATGTCCGGATTTATCCGGTCTATCTGTCTGACAAACTCATGAGTTGCGTGCGTTGAAGCCAGACCATGCCTGTCAAACAAACGCGTCTGAACACCATGCCATAGAGTGCTGCATATACCGCCAACAGGAATAATCTCCGATTTGCAAGGTTTTATTCCGTCGCGTCCCTTGCCGTAAGCGATATAACTCTCCCACCCGTTCTGCAGGGCCAGTTCGCCTATTTCCTGCATTATGCGTCCCGTTGAGGTAGAGACACGTAACACAGGATTTATCTGAAGTAGCTTTTTCATCTCTCAGTCAAAGAAGTAAACATGCTTATCCATTTATTCATTACCGTTTCTTCTGAATAAGTGGAAACAACATTTAGAGCGTTTTTCGATAGTCTCTTTCTATAATCCTGGTCAACCATAACCTTCATCATGGCATCTGCCAGTGCCTGAATGTCTCCGTTTCTGACCAGCAAACCGTTTTCACCATCCTTGATGATGTCCTTTGGACCGCACTTACAGTCAAAAGCAACAGCTGGAACTCCACAAGCCATTGCTTCAACCAATACCATACCAAAACCTTCATAATTTGACGTCATCACAATCAGTGAACTTTTAGCATATTCACAACCTATTGAATTTGTCGGACGATTTATCCGCATTGTACCCTGCAGATTTCTTTCGTCTATCATCTGCTGCAGCATCTCCTGCCATTCTCCCTGACCGAAGATGTCGAGATGCCAGTCAGCAAAATAAGAGTTGCGCTGAACTATCTCCCACGCACGTATCAGTCTGTCAAAGCCTTTCTGATAGTCAAGTCGGCCTACGGCAATTATCCGCTTCGCTGTTACATCCGAATAGCGGTCGCTCACATGCATTGCCGCGTTAGGTATCACCTCTATGTTCGGCAAATTGCCCCAATAACTACAATCTTCATATGTAAGCACAACAAATTTGTCAAACCTTCTTACAATACGTTCATCCTGCCGTGTGCGCCATTTGTCAATCCATCCCAACAGTCCCTTACGTCCGTATTGCAGACGGAAGAACTTACAGAAATGCAGCTCAAGCACCTTCTTGCTGCCGTCCTTTATTTCGGGGATAAACGACGATTCCGACGGATAGAGCGACACCACGATGTCTGCCTTCTCCCTTTTCAGCAGCTCCGCCAGCTTACGTTTATGTTCCTTTCTTTTGCGCAGATATCCTACTATCTTTCTCCATGCTCCCCTGTCGTTGTCGTCCGAATAATTTATGTCCAGATCTGTCATCCTCACATTATCAGGAAACGGATAGAACGGCGGCCGCTGATGCTGGTCTGTTGTAACAATGGAAACGTCCCATCCGCAAATCTGCGAGAGATACGTTACCTTGTTCAGCAGCACACGCTCCATTCCGCCGGGGTTGTATGTTGAATGGGTGCAATATATGATTTTCATGATGTTATATTCATAATCTTCCTTAAGATATCTATTCGGAAATTCGTCTTATAATCTTAGCAGGATTACCTCCTGCAATACAATCGGCAGGTATACTTTTTGTTACAACTGAACCTGCAGCTATTATACTTCGTGCTCCTATTGTAACCCCTTTTAGAATAATACAATTTGTTCCAATAAAAACATCATCTCCTATCACGATTGGAGCTGAAACGCCCCAATCTGTATATTGCCCACGACGAATAGAAAAGTCCGCATTGTGAGCATCAGTATCTATCAAAATACAATTACCACCAATCTTTACATAATTTCCTATAACAATTTTATTGTGAGCCCATAAAACAGTACTACTCATCCCCACATTGTCACCTATCTCAATTGATGCATGTTCTGTAGCATAAATCATTCCCCGTTTATTTGTACATAAAGCATTGATGCCCCAGCCTGACGAGAAATAAAGATTGTTTCCTATTTTTACATTAGCTGTCGGAAATAACGTTAGGTAAAGTTTTCCATGTATAACACAATGACACCCATGTTCTACACCATACATTTTAAGACGTAACAAATTATAATAAGAACTTAAACGATTTCTTACTCTTTTTGTAAATCTTATGATAGATCTAAAACTTTTCATTTTTTATTACATCACAATAAAATCTCAATACATTTATTAATAATTTTTAGTCATAATATATCATTTCATCTATTATCCAAGTTTTAAAAGATTAGGAAATAAAGTCATATATCTCCATTGCCATGACACTTGAAAAACTACTTACTAGAATGTCGTGACATGTCACCTTGCTTAGAAAAATACACCCACAATTTTAATGCATTAAAGGAGTGAATACAATAGATGGTTTTCATGACTCTACCATTTTTTTATCATCCACGCCCTCAAAAGTTGCTAAACACAAAAAAGGGGCAAATATTACAAATATATCTGTAGCAACTTTAACCCAAATACTGAAATTCAAAATGAGAATTGCAATAAATAGTATACTAGCGTTTCTGCTTTTTTGAGAGCATTCAATACATACATTTACAAAAAACAACATAAAAGTAAGAAGTCCAGATAGACCAAAATAAAATATAAAACGTGAATATCCAGCATCTGTATTCATATAAAAACCATAATCTGCAGGACCAATATAGTATGGATCATTTGATCCACTAGCCATATATCCGTCACCAATAATCCAAGTCTTAAAATTATTTGGGAATACCAAACCCTCAGACAACATATTGGTTGAATTGGTTTCAAACTTACCAGTCTGAAAATAGTTAAAGAATGCTTCAAATCCGAATCTCAACAATTTTTGTATTTCTAGATTTGTATTATACAGTCCGACGCAAACGGCTACTCCAATTATGATAACTAATACTGCAATAGACAGAAAAGTACGGATAGAAGAAGCCTCAATTTTTCTATCAAAACAAAGAGAAAATATTAAATAAACGATAGCTATAGCCCCTCCTACAGTTGCAGTACGTCCCATCATATTGCCTATTACTAAAATATAAATAAAAGCTCCTAATAAACCTGCATATACCCACCAAGCTTTCTGTCGTTTTAAAGACTGTAAAATAAGATAAACCAATATGATTAATATGGCACCCAAGCGACCTCCACCAACATCTAATGCACATCCTATTCCATACAATCGGTTTTCAACTCCTACTCCCATATACTTCTCACCAGTTATAAAAGTATCAACTAAAGCTTTCAAGAATGAGAAATGGTTTATTAATAAACCGAGAGTACATTGCAATAAAGCAACTGCTACCAAATAATATCCTATCGTTTCCACTGAAACTTCTCCATGCACTTTACGCATTAGAGACACACAAAAAAAAGCAGCAAAAAGCCACACCCACATGGATATTATATAACCTAAATAAGAATCATCAGGAGTACTATTTATTGTCATTGAAAAATAACTAAAAAAAGATACTCCTAATGCCCATAACGAAATCTTTAAAAGACTCTTTCCAAAACCAGGTATATTCCCTTTTAAATAATCTAAAGGAAATACCATTAATCCTAATACCGCTAAAATCATTTTAGTATTTACAGACGGTAAAAAGGAAAAGAAAAAAGGAAAGCAAAAGAGACTCGTAAAAATTACGATGCTTGAAATTTGTAAGATTTTTATCATACTTTCTACATCAAATCGAATTTATTAAAGAAGGTTCTATTTACTTATATATAAATCCATATATAAAGCGACAAACTATTTGATAATGTAACCACACAAACCAATATAAGTGAAATTTGGCACACATCTGAACGAACCGGCTTCGCAAAGACACATTCTTATTTTTTAAAATAAAACGATCTGCTTCCGGATACCACTGATGCCACAAATGATAATAGGTAAAATCAGATGACATTATCAGTAGAGGAAATTTTGCTTCAAGTTTTAAGAAAGCAATATCCTGTCTCAATTTATCTCCATATATATTAAAGAGATAATCAGAAACACGTTCTACATTATATTTAAGAGAGTCAAAATGTGTTTGTGAAATTGTACGAGAGAATGCAGATGTATTCAATTTTACATAATGATAGAAGGCCTTTGATACATGACATACTTTTTGTGCATGCGCAAAAAGCATCATAATAGTCATATCTTCACCCATTCCATAACCCGCAGGAAACTCGACAGAATTTTCCACATACAATGTTCTGCGTATCAGTTTATTCCATACATTATACTTCATCGCACCGCCCAACATCGCTTTTAAGGCTTCTAAAGGAGTGTCATAAGCAGGTTGTTTCATATAACGTTCTGATTTCTCAAAAGTTAGATACCAATCACACCATACTATATCTGCATCACATTTTATAGCCTTGCCATAAAGCTGTTCAAGCATATCAGGTTCCACAAAGTCATCACTGTCACAATGAAAAATATATTCTCCGGTTGCTACAGCCAGACCTGTATTGCGGGCAGCCGGCAAGCCTTTATTCTCAGCATGAGTCAGTATCCTCACATTGTCACGGCGGTTAGGATAATCAGCAAGAACTTTTTGCAATATCTGTATACTGTTATCAGGTGAAGCATCGTCAACAAAGATATATTCTACATTATCCATTGTCTGCTCCATAAGCGACCGCGCACAACGCTCAATAAACTTCCCGACATTATAGACAGGTATTATCACAGAAACACTATACTCCATTCTAATTTAATTTTTTTATACAGACAGCCAGTCTTTACACAAGATTCTTTCAGATGTAAATTCAGAACAGCTGTCAGGATTAAACCACACCTTAGGTCCTATAACTATTTTTCCATTATGCGCATTCAGAAACGCGCTCCACCAACTGTATGTGCTGTTTGATATTACATTATGTTTACATACGCTCATCAGCTGCATATCAAAATGACTTCCCCAACCGCTAGCAGGATTACCTTCTACCAATGTGTAAGGAAAATCCTTAAAATGTTCTTTCACCCATTCTGGATTATCCGTAAAGACATATAACTTAGGGTTATTCACCTTTTCTGAAATCAGTCGGATTGCCTTCTGATAATATTCTATCGGGCATGTGTTCTGATACCAAATACGTTGTGCATAGTCCTTTCCTTTACGGACGTGTATGGCAACAGACTCACACGATTGCATTTCTTTTTGCAAATTTATGTTTCTCTCATCTGTAAAAGGCTGAAATTTAAAGCAACGTTTCACATCATCTTCCACAGCCTCAACCATATTGGCATTTTGAAATACACCTATTATATATTGTAGCTTTTTATTCTCATTTGGCAAATTTGCGTCAAATGCAGTAGGCATATTAACGACACTTGAAAGAATAGGTAAATATTTCCTACGAACTTTTGAGAACAGATCAGACCCGCCTCCTGACTTTAATACATCAAAAAATGATGCCTGCTCGATTTTAGCTTCTGGAAAAATACCATTCCATGAAACCTTTTCATGAGCCAATTTCGCTGAATTATAAAAATCAACTTTTACATTGTAGCCTTTATGCTTCAGAAAAAGGTAATAGCTATACTGAAACATTCGGTTTGCTAAACCACAGGCCATATTAACAATAACAGACATACTGTATTCTTTCAAATTCCTATAATGATAATTTAAGCCACAATGCGACAGAAAAACATTTGCAAAATATTTTCTCCACAATAGAGGATTCTGCAATTATTCTCCATAATCGAATATGAAAATTAAGTTCATTAATATATTGATATAAGGAAGGAGCATTACCTTTAAACTCCTTATCAAAATTCTTAATAAGATTCTTATCAATTTTAGATGAATTAGAAAAATATGTAAGATAAATATCCTGTACATTAGGACGAATACGGGCATCCAAATATGATTTAATTGATGGGGTTACTTTTTTATAATTTTTTTCATACTGAACCGCCATATCAAATACACATTTTACACGATCAGCCATCTTCTTTATTTTAACCACAGGATCTACAGTTTGTCCTGCACGTCCGACTAAATATTTATAGACAGGTTTATTAAAAACTCCCACTGTTTTCACAAGAACCATTGGAGTAAATATCCATTGCTGATCTGTATATGAAACACCTTCAGTTTGAGTGTATCCATAATTCAACAATAAATCTCTTCTATAAGTAACGGCATGCATTTCCATATCCTTAAAACGCTCTGTTGAACATATCTGTTCCATTGGAATTAAGGAATTTCCAAAATTATAAGAAATCTTTTTAGTTTCTATTCTATCTTCATTGACCAAAGTAAAATCTGATAAAGCTAAATCCACATCATTCTCTGAAAGGAAAGAGAGGAAGTCGTCAAGATTATCAGTATTTACACTATCATCAGCATCTACAACCTTTACATATTTTGCTGTAGCCACAGGAAGAGCTGCGTTGATACATGAGCCATAATTACCATTTTTTTTATCTATGATTTTAAATACATCATCAGCACGAGATACATATTTCTTGGCAATATCCAATGAATTATCGGTACTTCCATCATTCACAATCAAAACCTCAAGTTTACTAAGATTTTTGTGAATCAAAAACGAGTCCATACAATATGCGAGATATTTCTCCATATTATATGTTGGTACAATAATTGATAAAATTTTCTGAGACATTCTCATTCGATTTATTTGATAATAAATCCCATTTTCCTTTTATTTAAACGCTTTTCCCGTAAAAATTCCATCAGAATTTCCGGAATAAATCTCTTGATACAAGCATGAGGTATTTTTCTTGGAGGCACTCTTTTGTATGGTGATGGCATGTTTTCTAACTCTATCTGTCTTGATTTAACATTCTGCATTATATTCTGTATTGCATCAGATATTTCTTTTGTCATCGGATCTTTATTCCAACTTTCTATACAAATTCTACCATACTTTTCGAGTATACCCATCTTGTCAAGTTCCTCACGCTGCGTGAAAAATGCGAAGTGTGCAACAATGGCATCTCCATTCCAAGCATTTGCAACCCCTTTTGATGTCGGATATATACACGACAAATATTCTTCATCGTCACCTGGAACATTGCCTTCTATTTTCTTCATATCATCTCCGAACCATAATATTGCATTAATGGAAAAACGGGTCATGCCCATTTCTTTCTTACCAAGATACAACTCATTCCATCTTCCTGTCTTTAAATAGTTTCGTATAAACCAGGCATGCAACTCACTGGCAAAAAAGCCATTCTTCCAAAGTACAGGATGAGAAGATGCTGCATAATAGTATTGATCCAACTGTATTTTACCTGCTATTTGTAGCAAATAAGTAGACAATGAATTATTAATGACCAATGGAGAGACAAGAAAATAGTGAGGATTTTCAATTCTAAATTGAACCATTTTTTCTATTAAGCCCGGTTCCATCCACACTACATCGTCATCCAACTTAAAGTAAATTGTATTTGGCTCTACACATTTTTTGTAAAATGCATTGATACTTTCATTACCATTAACCACTCCATTTGGTTGCCAAACAAGATTCACGACAGGGAAGCGTTGCGCCACTTGTTTAAAAAATTCGATATCAGCACCATTATGAGTATTAACCCAAATGTCATATCTATCAACAATTGACGAAGCTACAATATAAGGTATCAGATACTGCATATATCTCCGACGTCCTGCTGCGGTATTTACTACCACTTTATAGTTCTTATACATGATAGATTAAAGTTTGAAGTGTTTAAATACAGACTCTATGGTAGGAGCCATATCATAATATTTGTATTCTGCCAATCTGCCTCCGAAGATAACGTTTGGCTCTTGAGCAGCTAAATACTTATACTTCTGATACAATTCAGAATTCCGGCTGTCATTTACAGGGTAATAAGGTTCCATACCCTCTGTCCATTCTACAGAATATTCTTTTGAAATTACAGTCTTTGGATTGTCATATACAACTTGCCCGAAACTTTCAAAATGTTTATGTTCAATGATACGTGTAAATGGAACGTCAGCTTCTGTATAATTTACGACGGCATTGCCTTGATAATTAGACATATTAAGAACTTCAGTATCAAACCTTACCGTTCTATATTCCAACTTGCCATAACAATAATCATAATATTCATCTATAGCACCGGTATACACCAGCTTGTCTGCTATGTCATGCCACGTACCTTTCAGTGTTGAAAAATCTACACCAATACGTGTCTCTACACCAGAGAGCATTTCCTCTATTAATTTATTATATCCTCCGACAGGGATACCTTGATACTTATCATTAAAATAGTTATTATCAAAAATAAATCTAACGGGCAAGCGTTTGATGATAAATGCAGGAAGTTCTGTACACTTACGTCCCCACTGTTTCTCTGTATAGCCTTTAATCAACCTCTCATAAATATCCTTGCCTATGAGGACTTGTGCCTGCTCTTCTAAATTTCTAGGTTCAGTCACACCGTCAGCCTTCATTTTAGCTACAGCTTCTGCTTTCTGTTCCTCTATCTTCGCCATAGCTTCTTCAGGAGTTGTCACTCCCCACATCTGGTAAAACGTATTCATGTTAAACGGCAAATTATAAAGTTTTCCTTTATAGTTTGCTACGGGGGAGTTGGTATAACGGTTAAATTCAACCATTGAATTAACAAAATCCCATACTTGTTTATTGGATGTATGAAAGATATGGGCACCATATTTATGGACATTTATACCTTCCACATATTCACAATAAATATTGCCGCCTAAATGGGCACGTTTATCAATCACCAGACTTTTTTTTCCTTGCTGATGAGCTAAATATGCAAACGTTGCTCCGAACAAGCCGGAACCAACTATTAAATAGTCGTATTTTTTCATAGTAAGATTTATAGAATTAAACTTTTATCTTATCGAGAAGATACAAGTGTTCTTTAATTCGTTGTATCCCCATTTTATGTATTAGTGCAAACAATGTACGCTGGAATAAAGTATTTACTTTCGGATCCATCTTAGTTAAAACTTCCTGACTATTCATTCTTAAAAATTTCTCAGGTGAAACAAATAATTCTGGATGTTCCATCTTAACTTTTTTTACTTTGTCACAGCAATAAGACCTATTAGCGTGTAAATGAAACCAAACAGGCCCTGCGAACATTACTTTATATGGATTATGAAAAAGTTCCGTACAAGAATAAGTAATTCTATCAGCGAAACGTCTTGAAAAAAAAGTTTTCTCCGTTAATTTAAAAATTACAGTATCACCTTCTCCATTATAAGGAGGATGTATATTGAATTTATCAAATGGAATATACCATTTATCATCTTTAAAAAGATTCAAGCCTGACAATGCAATACATGCTGTACCCCGTAATAATCTCCATTTTGCATAACGGATATAAGAATTAACAAAAACATCAACAACCTTGTTTGGTAACATAAATAATCCAGGTCTATTCAATCTTACAGAAAGATGTCTATATACAGAGAAATATATCATAAACAACCATCCCCAAAAGTATGCAAACTTCCATTTTCGGGAAAACATTCCGGCACATACATCCCGCCATTTTTTTATCTCGTCAGCAAAATATATTTGGTCGGCATCTATCTTTACAGCATATTTATATTGCATTTTGGATAATCCAAAATTACACTGATTACAATATAGCCGTGGCGAGTCATCTGGTAAAGTTTTAGCATATTCAAACTCTTCATGCGTCAAATCAAAAGAAAGCACTTTATGATTATATGCATAAATCTTAAGTTTGTCAGGATATTGTTTTCTCTTTTCCTCTAAGACCGATTCCGTATCATCTGTGCAATCATTATAGACAACAATTAATTCATCCAGTGCATCAATACAGGAATCAATGCAAGGACCAAGAAGTTTTGCTTCATTTCGCGTCCTAATTAGACCAGATAAGCCGTCTTTTTTATTAACTATATTTTCCGTCATAAATTAATGTCTACCAATAACAAATCTAATTTTATAAAATAACAATATACATATATTCATTCTGTGTACAAGTAACCACATTAACTAACGTTTCTAACAAAATTTATAAATTTTGAAAAAAATCTATTTGACATTATTGCATAAGCAATTCTATACTTAAATGAAAAACTATCTTTTATTAAATTATAGATATACTTCACTCTTTCGTCCTTGTACCAAGAATTAACATCTTGATAAATATGCCTTTGACAAAACAACTTATAGTCAAAAAAAATTCTTCTTTCAAATACTTTCGAACGTATTTTTAATCCTTGATAAGATAAATATATTCTATTTAAACAATATATCGAATTCTCAATATCAAGATTATATTTTACAATAAAGTTATTCGGGACATGATACACATACACATCTTTATTTATAACTCTCAAATCAGCAACCCGTTGTAAATATTGCATTACAAAAAGAGTATCTTCTCCGATCTTCATATTTGTATCAAAGTTCAGTCCCTTACATTGTCTATTCTTAAACAATTTTCCCCATACGACTCCAAAAATAGGAGCGCTTACATTTTCAATGTAAAACTCTAATATATTTTTTTTATTATATAAACCAGGACGTAAACACATATGGTGAAGTTTTTCACCTTCTCTAACATAATATGCTCCTATAATTAAATCTTCCGTAAATGATCTGCAATCATCCGTAAAAGCATCCTTTGGTATTTCATCATCAGAATCAATAAATGTAATCCATTCTCCCTTAGCATTATTTAATCCTACATTCCTGGCCGAACTTACTCCTCCATTTCCTTTATGAAAAACTTTAACTCGTTTATCTTTTATAGCATATTCATCACATATTTCACCTGATTTATCTGTACTACCATCATCTATCAATAATAATTCCCAGTCATGAAAGGTCTGATTCAGAATACTATCCACACAGCGTGATAAATATTTATCTCCATTATACACAGGTACTATGATAGAAATTATAGGATTCATTTTTTCAAATATTTTTAGTCAAATATAAAATTGACTGATTTTGAAGAATATACAGTTTTTCTTGTAATTGAGTGTAATCTATTAATGTCAGATTCTCTTTATATTCATCAGGAGATAAAATCAATCTATTATTTAAAGAAAACATCTTCAAAAGAGAATTAAAGCGACCCAAACCTCTTTCCTTATTTCCTATAGCAACGAACTGTTTCCCAAAAATTATGGAAAAGACACATCCATGAAAGGAATCTGTCAATACAAACTCAGCATCATCGAAACTGCGAAGCCATTGCTCAACCGGCATCTTGATACGCTGCTCTAATGTAAGCATATCATTATCAATATCGCTACTCATCCAAAATGGTGTTAATCCCTTTTCTTTAGATATACGCTCAACCAAATCTTCTTTTTCTTTCGTTCGGTCTAACATATAGACTAGCATATTGCCTTTTGAAGATTGAGTTTTTCCTTTTTTTATTAAAGCTCTGTAATCATCAACTGAAATTAGTAATGTTGGGTCTAGCATTTGAACTGCTTTTACACCAAAACACTCTTGACATAGCTTTATGCCAGATGATTCACGAACCGAAACTGCATCAAATTTTTTCAACAGAGAAGAACAAGTTTCTATTTGTTCTTTTGTATATTCACAATTATCAACACCAAATGAAGCAGCATAAGAAATGCGTTTAATTTTGGCCCCCCCTAAAAAGGACAAAAAAGTTTCTTCTATCGGATGATAATATAGGGGACGCCACACCTGATCGCTGCCTACGACAATCGCATCGAAACATGAGGCTATTTTATCAGTCCACAATCTTTTTGTATATTGATGAATGTACTTGTGTATAAATTTATCTGTATGTTGTCTGACAATTTCATGAGGAGCTTTAAATATTGCGACATTCTTTTCTAAAATGAAACGTTTAAACAAACGTTTACACACTGCCATTGGATATATTATAAAATAAGAACGCCCATATCGAGGTTTTGACAATACCCGAACTTTATGGCCCATACGTTCTAAAACTGTCTGCAAGGCATAACATTGCAAGATACCGCCATAATTAGTATGGAGAGGCAAAGTCAATATTGCAATCTTCATAATTATAATTCACAAAATTATTTATGCACAATTTTTCTTACGATTTCATATCCATTCTTACCAAGAATATTTTTTGCTGTCTGCTTAATAGAATTTCTGATTACCAATTTAGGGTCAGATATGACATTTAATATTTGTTCCAACGCATTGCTTTCATCTTCAGTTTTGGTAAACACCTCTAATATCATCGGTTTGTCTGTAACTTCAGGAATAAGGAACCTATCCACCACTGCATTGAATTCATCTTTGTTGCTAGCAGCCAAGTATTCATATCCAAGATCAGTAGCGTAATCTTTAACCAACTTGTTAGACATATTACCATAATGACCGGCAGCAGCTACATACAGGTCTGCCTCCTCACCGAGGAAATAACAAGGATGATTATAATTGCGGAACTCATTACCCTTTCCATTATTTATAAGGAGAATACGCACATTATTACCAACATGTCTATTACCTATTACATTCAAGTCATAGAAAAAGGCCAAATCGCCGAAAACGCCAATAAAAACTTTTTCAGGTTGAACAAAAGAAGCACCAATCATTGTCGATAAGCCGCCGTCTATACCAAAACCTCCAACATTGCATTTAGCTTGTATACCAGCCGGTAGTTTAAAGAAATTCCATGCTCTAAGGCTATGTAATATTCCAAAATGCAACTCGCAATTTTCAGGAAGTTTATTATACATTTGCTGTGCCATCCAAATATTGCTAAAAGGAAGTTCCGGCAGTTTTTCTTTAATAGTATCAACCTCTGCCGTCATTGCCTCCAATAATTCTGTATGACTTGCATCATCCTTTGCATATCTTTCAAAGAATTCTTCTTCAGGCATCATAAATACACGGCAAAGATTACCGAAAGTATCACGTAATGCACCATCAGGACTTACACGCCATGTGTGAGCTGCATACACATTGAATTGATTCCCGGAAACTTCACCAATATGAATACACAAATTGGCGTTTGCTAAAGGTGAATGCCATTGTTTTTGCCCACACACAACCTGATAGTGAATTTCATATTTTCCACGATAACCACTTGTATGGTCACACAATACTACAGAATCATAAGTAGCACAAAATTTATCAACGGCTGCCGTAAGACGTTCTGAAAAATTGGCATGCGATCCTACAAAAATAACAATCCTGCCATTTTTAGGAATATCAGGCAACTTTTGGTCAAATATGGTATGACGATATATTACATTTACATGAGAAATTTCCGTAACACTGAAATTCTTACTATATCTGGTATATAAATTGATGTGTGCCGGTCCGCCGCCATTGAGTTTCAGTGCCAATATAGCCTTATTTGCTTCTATTTCGCAAAAACGTTCATCCTCAGAATCCTTAACCATTGGTATAGTTACGCTTTCCATTGCAATATCATTCGGAAGTTTCCGTCGATCAATCTGTTGGTCAATAAGATGACCGACCTGATGATTTCCACGTGTCGAAGTGATTGCAAGTACCGGCAGTTTTCTATAATATGCTTCTGTTAATCCAGGCATATAGTTACGGGATGCTGTAGCACCCGTACAACTGATTACAACAGGTTCGCCTGTCTCTGCAGCCATACCACAAGCAAGATAGGCGGCACTACGCTCATCAACAGAAGACCATATCTGAAACCACGGATCGTTCTCTATGCTGACCACAAAGGTCATATTAGTCGTTCCAGGTGACACAATCACTCGGTGTATGCCGTGTGCTTTCAATAAGGCTACTACAATTTGAACATTGCGTTCGTTAGTATATTTGAATTGCGATTTCATTTTATGAATATATCTTAAATACTATGCCTCCCATTCTATATTCTCACGCACAACCTTAGCAGGCGATCCCATAGCCAAACAACGAGGAGGTATATTTCTTGTAACTATAGAGCCTGCAGCAATGATACAACCATCACCAATAGTGACACCTTTTAGTATTATTACATTTTCGCCCAACCATACATGATTGCCTATGACAACAGGTTTACTATTTACATAGTTTGATGATTTTATTTTATGATTTCCTCCATCATTATCTCTTATCACAGTTCCCATAGCAACAATACAACCATCACCTATCTTTATATGGTTATTACAAATAATCTTCACCTCTCTATTAATGAATGTATCTCCTATTTCTAATGTTGCATCTTCTCCAATTTGGATATAAGAGCCATACCCTATTAACATTAATCTATCCTTTCTACCTAAAATTAACTTGGAATCTTTAGACATACATAAGGCTGTCTCCATTTTTGACTTACGCATATTACACCATCCAAATAGTATAGGCTGCAGAATACAGATTTTTGCTGTTCGGGATATATCTAAAATTGTATGTCTAGATAAAATGAAAAAAGAAGTTTTATTTTTTCTTGATATCTTAAAAAGATTATAATAAATATTTCTGCAAAGCAAAAATGGTAGATATAATCGGTATCTTACAATAAGATTGATAATATTTTTCATTTAAATGAATTATTATTCATACAAGTTTTATTTCCATCGTGGATTTATAGTTCTTCCATTATTACAAACAATCACTTGTCCCGAAATACATCCTGAAACATCAGACAAAAGGAAGCACGCTGTTTCGGCAACCTCTTCAGGAAGATATACACGATTGATTGAATTACATTCTAAATAAAGGTTTCCGTCTGCTTTTAATCCCGTCATATCAGAAGCCGTTATACCCGGGGCTACAGCATTAACACGTATGCCGTCTTTGACAAACAGACATGCTAATCCTTGTACCATGCTGTTTATAGCTGCTTTCGTAAAGCCGTAAGGACGTATGTCTACTGTTTCACCTGTCTCTGATGAGATAAACAACACATTACCTTTTCTTTTCTCATGTAAAAGCAGTTTTGTGAAACTTTGAGTAAGGAAAAATCCACCTCTGAGATTTGTCGCGATTTGTGCATCGAACGTTTCAGGCGTAACATCAAAGAATGTCGGCTCATGTAGAGATATGCCAGCATTATTAACAAGACTATCTACACCGCCCAATATTCTGTCTGCATCATGAATGAACTTATCAAAGCTATTTGTGTCCTGAACATCAAGAGTAAGATATTTACAACCTATTTGCTCTGCCTTTTTCTTCAATGTCTCTTCATTTCGTCCGGAAATCAATACAGCGGCCCCTTCAGACACAAATTTGGTCGCCATAGCCGCGCCTAGTCCTTTTCCTCCTCCAGTAACTATGATTTTCTTACCACTTAGCTTATTTGACGGAGATAAATAATGTATTTCAGCCTTTACATCATATTGTGGAACACCATAGATGATATATTTTGCCGCTCTCTTTATCTTATTAAAATCCATTTATAACTCTTTTAATTTTTCTAATCACTCGTATAGATAGACTTACTACTTTAAAGAAAAAGGTCACAGTATAAGCAACAAACTTATTTGGAAGATGCTTACAACGTTTTCGGGCAAAATCTACATTATCTTTTGCAAATGTATCACTCTTATATTTAACAATCTGCTCACATTTATATCTAAAAGAATACTTATGCCATAATCTCAAATTGAACACATCTTTAAACTTTTCCAATGCGTCTGATGATTCCAAAGCCATTAGTGTTCTTTGGCATTTTGAACAAACACTACAATTAGTCGCTGCTACATGGTCATCAGAAGAATTAACACATACATTTAAATATTTTTGTGCTAATGGCAAATCTATAATATTTAACGTTTTTTCAGTACGTGTATGCTGCGCACCATCACATAAAATATCCAATCCATCAGGACTTAACAATGGCATTATTATAGGATCGGACATTTCAGCCATATCAACATGATGGTTGAATAGATTCATTTCTGCTAGTTCTTTATAAGTTACAGTATTACTTATGTAGTATCGCTTTAGGATTTTCTGAAAAGCAAGAATACTTGAGATTCGACAAATAATCCCTGCATCATACTCCCAGTAAGGAAGATAGAAATCGAACATATTTGTGTTCATCATTACAGCCTTTACACCAATTTCATTTGCAAAGTCTGAGGTAATACGAAATCGATTGTTAGCACGTTCCCAAGTATTTATTTTTCTAACATTACCATACTGCCCGACATGAAAGAAAAACAACACATCTATTTTATAATCCTTATCATCAGTGTAAAAGAAATTATCATTAAGTGTAGAGAAAGAATCTATACCACCAGAAAAGCCCGTACCGACATGAAGAAAATCTGTTTTTACAGCATTTGAAAAGCCCTTGACCATTATATCTATTTTATGAAAGTTGCTATCATAAGCAAGTATAAGCCCTTGGACATAATGCTTTATATTATGCAACAATTTCTTGGAGACATTGCCTCTAATATCTATATCCTCACCATAATACATTGCCGGGTAAAGCAATGCTACTAAAAAAGCATCATATACGTCATATGTAAGCCAATCACCATATTTATCATCAACACTAAACCAAAACTGATTAACATCAGTAAATTCAGCTTCCATATCGCATATAACACGAGTTTGCGGATGTCCATATTTGAATGGAACAGAATGTTCTATCCGCAAATTACTTATTCGAATCATACTTTAAATGTCTTATATGCAATTTTGTTTTAATTATATTTACTATATAAATACGCTCGTTTTTCGTCATTCCTATTACCGATATACATAATATGCAGAACAGAACTATAATCAGCGTTGTTGATACAAACATTACGAAACTCTGCACATGTGAAATTGGTAATAATATGATGAAACATGAGCAAAGCAAAAATACGATGAAATTACGCAGTGCACATTTATATATAAAAGTTTTTACTGGAAATGAGAATTGTCGTTTAGCGCTCCATAATAATGCGATTACAACTAAAAACTTAAAAAGAATATTCAAAAGAAATACCCATTCCGGTTGATAGCCTAATTTTAAAAACACGTATGAGGCTATAAAATTTGCAATATAAATGAATGTCAGAGCTATTTCATAAGATTTTATACGACCTTCTGCCAATACACCAGTTATTAGTGGATTTACATAACAATCAAACAGTGAATAAATCAGAACCAATATGATAAAATTTGCAGTATGCTCAGGTACCTCCACAAGCCATAATCCCAATATGTAGTCTAAATTTGCACAAACAGGCATAAGAAGAGTTAGGAGAATAAAAAAACTAAACTTAGCACTTCTTACCATCAATGTATGCATGTCTGTTACTGCACCTGTAGAATATGACTTTGTTATCTGAGGATTTACAGCTGTCATGAAATTCTGTACGAAACCATAAACTGCAGAATTTACCTGCATGGCCACTCCTCTAGCTGCATTAACTGCCGGACCACAAAATATATTTAAGATCATATTTGTACCTTGATCTTTCAAAACAACTACACCATTGCCCCAAAAAGTCCAACCAATAAAGCCAAACATCTCACGCAATTGTCCTCTATCTAAATATGGTCGATAATGCGCCTCTGAAAAATGTCTTTTGCAATATGTACCATAAACTATTCTCATAACAATAGCCACACATGTCATTAAAGCAGAAAAGGCAATAAGTTTATCAAAAGGTGAAATATAAAGCATATAAACAATAATAAGTTTCAATATGACGTCTAATATTGACATATATGCGAATGCAGACATTTTTTCATGGGCAATTATCACAGCATTATATGGTACACTAATAAGATCAATAATAAATGTCAGAATAGACAAATGAAATACCCAGTGAGCGGCGTATAATCTGTCTGAAGGCAATACCATTTTATTGTTCAGAAACCACAAGCCTACAAATTCGGCAAGGATGCAAATAACAATTGACATAAACAATTGTATAGAGACAGAAGTTGAAAAAATTGTATTCAGTTTTTTTTCATTGCCTTTACCAACCTCCATTGTAATAAAACGACTTATGGATACAGATAAAGAACCGGATATTATGGAAAACATTGAAACTAAACCACCTACAACATTACAAATACCATAATCTGTAATTCCTAATGTTGCTAAAGTTATGCGACTAGTAAAAAGGCTTACTGCCATCATGAACAGCATACGCGCATATAGCATCAATGTATTCTTTGCAATCCGTTTTGTATTTTCCTGTTGCGTGGTCATTTAATTTATTTACATCAATAATTTAGCCCAAGCCGACCGTTGGTCTGCATATCGTTTTATCTCTTTTGTGTATTTCTGCTTTCAGCCGTCTTTTTGTTTACTATTGAGTTCCGTATGTTTCTTCTTGACATAGCACGCTATGCTGCTAAAGAGCGAACGAAAGTCTGTTCAATATAAAGCGAAGATACCGGCTGAACCATAACGCCCGGCTCGGGTTTTGTATTTATATATTTTCGTTTTATGGGATTTACGAAAGTAGTTTCATCATAACAATTTCTGCCTGTTGGCGCCAGCAGAAACAACAAAATGGCATAAGATAAAGATTCGTTATTTCTTATAATATCTGTATATATTCAGGCTGCACTTCAATAGATGCAGTCAAGAGGTTAGACAATTCAATAAAGATGCGCTTCACTTTTGAGCCTTGCATCTTCTGGAGTTTTCCTACATAGTCGTTCAGAGGACCGCCGATGATGCGCACAGTTTTGCCTATCATACTAGGAAGGATATCCTTTGGAGCATAAAACTGCGGATTGTCCGCAGATTCAACTGCACGTATAAAACGCTCCATATCCGTGTCCCTTACCGTCATGGGAGTTCTAAATCCGTCGCGCAAGTAGCGGTATTGCAGTGTACTGGTTCTCTCGACGATAGGATCAAGAATTTTTCTGGTGACATGCACGAACAGCAAGTCTTGCATAAAAGGAACTTTCTGGGGGATGCGTTTTTTCTCTTTGGTCACAATTTTCCACTTCATAGGAGTGAATATCTCGATTTTCATCTCGCTAAGCATCTTATACGCAGGAAGCTTGGCATTGTTTCGCTTCAGGTCGCGCATAACGAACCATTGGGGCGCGTCACTCCTAGAAAAAGCTATAATTTGCTCTTCTTTAGTCATAGTCAGCAATGTGTTGGTTACTAATATTAATGCCTTAAAGGCATACTCTCTAGTCCTGCGAGTTAACGTAAATTGCAGTATAACAAGCAGTTATGAGTTTTTGCATCTAGACTTCTCTCATTCTCGTCAAGCATTATTAAAACGCTTTTTTAAAGGACTTTATCAGTGTAAAGCTTATTTATCACCTAGTTATTTTTGCTTATCTCCTAATAAGAGATAGTCATTTACGTGAAACATTTTTATTTACGGGCTTTCAAACATTTTATTTGTAAAGAAAAAATCAGCAAATAAACATTTGCGGTGAAATAATCTAATAAAATTGTTAAAATAATTGCATAAGTAATTATTTTTTGTACCTTTGCATACAAAAGACCGTCTCTTATTAGGAGATGGTCTTTTTCGTGAAACGAATCAAGTCCTTTTTGGATTACATCATTCAAAAAAACGAATGACTTTAAGAATAGTATTTGCGTCTGTTACTTTACTGAAAAGTGTAAAATATGGTGAGGTTTATAAATCGAAGAATTAACTTTATTTTCGGACAATGATGCTTATTAGGCGATGCTGCTTTTGCCTTCAGCACAAACAGCACGGACACACACCAATGTCCCTCCACAATGTTTAATAAGTTTTAGAGACCGTTTAATATTTTCCTGTTTGCCTCATCCACCTCATAAGATTTAATCGAATCTAAATATATCTGGGTGGTAGCTTCCGACTCGTGCCCCAGTCCTTCGCTTATCACAGCCAGGGGTATGTCCTTGCCGCGTGCTATGGTTGCCCAGCTATGACGGCTGTAATATAAAGACAATGGCACTGACAGATTGGCCAAGCCGGCAATATCCTTCAGATGTCTGTTTATTCTCATCATCTGATTAAGGTATTGCTGCCGCTCTTTTCCGTCTTCACGCATTATTATCGGCAGCAGATATTTTGTCTTGTTAGGTTCATATTTATCAAGAATATCCTGCATCTGGCGTGTCCACTCTATTATGAGCAGCTGTCCCGTTTTCTTACGACGGTAAGTAAGATAGCCGTTGCGCAGGTCTTTCTTCTTCAGATATGCCATGTCTACAAAAGACATGCCTCTGGTGCAGAAGCTGAAGATGAACATGTCGCGGGCATAGTCCCAAATGGGTTTTCTCGACAGATCGAGGTCCTTTATCCTCTTAATCTCAACAAAAGATATGCTCCGCTTTATGGTCTTGTCCATGCCGCAATAGACATGCCTGAACGGGTGGCAGTCTTTAGTCAGGCCTTTCTCTACCGCCATCTTATAGTTGGTGCGCAGAATTCTCATGTAGAACGATGTCGTGTTGCGCGACAAGCCGCGGTATCTCATCTGCGCCTCATAAAGTTCAAGCAGCTCTGAATCAATCATGTTGAAAGGCAGATCGACACCTTTCCTGAAGTGCATAAAGCTGTTTAACGTCGACTTATAGGTCTCGCTTGAACGTATCTTGCCCAGCTTCTGTTTATGCATAATCTGGGTACGGATAAAGTTAAACACGCTTTGCCTTACATCGTCACAAAGCAAAAACCGGCTGATGACATCGTCAACGCACAACTGACTGCCGTCAACGACAGTGTCCCGGATGATGCTGTTTATCCGCCGCAGTTCCCATTCCACATTAAAGCGGATAAGACTTAGCTGCTCATAGCGCGGCGATGACTTCATGGGGAGAATGATGCAACCGTTGTGCTCGTCCCATTCGCTGCTGAAAATCTTGTACTTGCTGGTTATTCTGCGGACTAAACGTCCGTGAATAAGCTGAAACACCAATGAACCTTCTTTGTCAATGTTTACAGAAGGTCTGAATTTAAGTTTAACAGATATCATATTTATATTTTTAATTCAATATAAATATCATATTTTTTCTTTTTTCCTATATTGTTTTCATACACCTATGCATCTTGTTTTATTTCTTTTAACTCTTATTCTGCCCTTTACGCAAACTAATGCTTAAGCATCACCACACACCGGCAATCTTGCTGCCGCACTTAGGGCAGACGCCGCTGAAGTCGCCAAGGTCCACGTCGTAGCCTGTGCGGCGTATGAGGACAGAGCCGCAACTGGGGCAAAGGGTGTCTTCGGCTCCGGGAAGCGAGACATTGCCGAGATAGACATTGCGCATGCCCTGACTTATGGCCACACGGCGTGCCTCAACGAGTAGCGGCAAGGGCGTCGGCACAAAGCTCTCGCCGGCATCCTTAACGCCCATGGGCGTAACGGCAAGCACCGACATGGAGCCCTGCATCTTATACTGCGGGAAGAAACGGCTGAAATGGAGCGGACAGTCGGCAAAGCCGTTGTCGACAAGCCAGCGGCACATGCGGACTATCATGTCCATGTCG